>JABAHS010068760.1_pt1 | contig 102761 bp, 90 predicted proteins | sample 7062111 | NCBI WGS metagenome assembly JABAHS01 (sample SAMN14534600, study PRJNA622989) | marine sediment metagenome | biome: marine biome [ENVO:00000428]; feature: marine pelagic biome [ENVO:01000023]; material: deep marine sediment [ENVO:00002113]; isolation source: pool of 4 deep marine... | reverse complement strand
CCTGATATACGCCCGGGCGGTTGGAGAGAAAGCCGATACGCCACCCCTCGCCCGCGAAGAACGGTCGCTGCGCCGTTTCCACCCGGACGAAGTCCTCGAGGCGGAAAGCGGGCGACGCCGCGGGGGTGGATGGGGAATTCATCGACTCGGCGCCGCAGGGGCTAGAACCGGTAACCTGTCGCCATGGCCGACACTATCTGGATCGTGCGCCATGGCATCACGCAGATGCACGCCGGCGCTCTCTTGCTGGCCTCCATGAAAAAGTAGTGTCTGACACCAGTCAATCCGTCCGGTTCACGTGGCCGCCGGGCGGCAGTAGGTCTCCCGCACGAGGAGCGCGCTCACCAGGGAGAGGGCGGCGCAGGCGGGCAGGATCGCAAGCGCCGCGCCGAAGGCGTCCAGGGAGTAGGTCCGGGCGCCTTCTACTATCAGTCCCTCCCAGCGTGCGTCCAGGACCAGGCCGATGATGGGCTGCAGGACCGCGCCGGCGCCCACGTTGGCGGTGTTGACGAAGCCCGTGGTGGCGCCGCTCACCGCGGGCGGGGCCAGCTCCCGGGCCACGGCCATGCAGATCACCATGGCACCGCTCACCGCGCCCACCACAAAGAGCAGGACCCACGTGAGCACGAGGGGGACGGGGACGTAGAGCAACAGCAGCCACCCGAGCAGCGCCGCGCCGGCGGCGGTAGCCATGGGGATCCGGCGGCGGCCCAGCCGATCCGAGAGCCACCCCCCGAGCGGTGCCCCGAGGGCCCAACCGATGAGCATGAGCGAGGCCGAGCCCGCGGCCACGGCCCGCTCGAGCCCGTGCAGCTGAACGAGGTGCGGGACGCCCCACAGTCCGGCATAGGCGAGCATGGGTCCCGCCATCGTGCCGCCGTAGAGGGCGATGAACCAATTCTGGCTTCGACTCAGCACATGACCGATATCCAAGAGGATGGAGCGCCCCGGTGCGGGCTGTCGCGCCGATGCTGCCGCGCGCCCCGCGGGGTCGTCGCGCACGAGCAGCCAGGTGAGGGTGGCCAGACCTCCGGCGAACACCGCCGCGGCGAGCAGGGTCTCGCGCCAGCCAACCGCCTCCACGGACAGTGCGAGGGGAGCCTGTCCACCCACGCCTCCGAGCATGCCCACCAGCATGGTCATCCCGGCCAGGAACGCATAGCGATTGACCGGAAACCAGTGGGCCACCAGCTTGAGCGTGCCCACGAAGCCCACGGCGGCCCCGATTCCCACCAGAAGCCGTCCCAGGTAGGCCACGGAGAGCGTCTGCGCGGACGCGAACAGCAGGCTGCCCGCCGCTCCCAGGCCCGCGGCCCCGGTCAGCATGCGGCGGGGGCCGAAGCGATCGAGGAGCAGCCCGACCGGCACCTGCAACCCGGCGTACGCGTAGAGATAGACCGCGGACAGGTTGCCCAGCACGGCGGCGCCCACGTCGAAGGCCCGCATCAGATCGCTGACCATGACGCTGGGTGCGACGCGTTGGAAGAACGCGTACCCGAAGGAGAGTGCGGCCAGCGCCCAGACCAGCCAGGCGCGTCCGGAAGCGTGGCTTGGCGGAGTGGCGAGGTCGTTCATCCCTGATCGAGGCGCTGGCCGCGAGGGGGCGTTCAGCGATGCGGGGCGAGACGGTGTGCGGTGCACATGTGGCCACTATATCAGATGCCTGCATGGAGGGGGCTCGCCTCGTTTGGGCCGGGAAAACCGGGGATACACGCCTTGGGACCGCGTCTGTATAATTTTCATCGGCATTTTGGCGCGATTTGAAGCGAAAGTGGCGGAATTGGTAGACGCGCTGGCTTTAGGTGCCAGTGGGGTTACCCCGTGAGAGTTCGAGTCTCTCCTTTCGCACCAGTCTCCCGCTCGGACCAGTCCCGGAGACGGCACCCCCGCCGGGGTCTCTCCCCCGCGGGCGGAGGACGCACGCCACGGCATCGAGGCTTTGATGGAAGTCAGCGTTGAGAAAACGGAAGGTTTGGAGCGGCGCCTGCACGTCGAGGTACCGGAAGAGCGCATTGAGGGCGAGATCAACAACCGCCTGCAGTCCATGCGTCGCACGGCTCGTGTGCCCGGATTTCGCCCGGGAAAGGTTCCGCTCAAAGTGGTCGCCCAGCGTTACGGGCGCCAGGTGCGCGACGAGGTAGTGGGCGAGATGCTGCAGTCCAGCTTCTACGATGCCGTCGTGAAGGAGAATCTGCGGCCTGCCGGGCGACCGACCTTCGATCCGGTGGATTGGCAGCCCGGGCAGGGGCTCACCTATACGGCGGTTTTCGAGGTCTATCCGGAACTCGAGCCGCCGCGGGTGGAGGGACTGAAGGTCACCCGTCCCGTGGCCGAGGTCACCGAAGCAGACGTGGAGCGGGTGATCGAGGAGCTGCGCAGCCAACGCCGGACCTGGGAGCCTGGGGAGCGGGGGGCCGAGGAGGGTGATCGGGTCGTCATCGATTTCGAGGGTCGCTTGGGCGGTGAGACCTTCGAAGGGGGCACGGGCTCGAAAGTGCCGGTCGAGCTGGGCGCGGGGCGCATGCCAGAGGCGCTCGAGGAAGGGCTGCTCGGCGTGCAGGCCGGCGAGGAGCGCACCGTGGAGGTGCGTTTTCCCGAGAACCATCACACGGAGAAGCTGGCCGGCCAGCCGGTCACCTTTCACGTGAAGGCGCATGCGGTGCAGCGTCCGGTGTTGCCGGAGGCTGGCGACGACCTGGCGCGCAGCCTCGGTGTGCAGGAAGGCGGAATGGACGCTTTGCGCGCCGCGGTGCGCAAAAACATGGAACGGGAGTTGCAAGAGACCGTCCAGGCGCAAACAAAGCAGCGCTTGATGGATGCGCTCCTGCAGGCGAATACGGTGGAGCCGCCCAAGGCGCTGATCAAGGACGAAATGGAGCGGGTGTGCGAGTTGCGGCGGGCCGAGCTCGCGCAGCAGGGCATCGATGCCGATCAGCTCGGTCTCAAGCCCGGGATGTTCGAGGAGCAGGCCCATCGCCGCATCGCCCTCGGCCTGTTGCTGGCGGAAATCGTCAAGAGCAACCACCTGAGCGCCGATAAAGACAGGGTACGGGCTCGAATCGAGGCTATAGCCGCCACCTACAACGACCCCCAACAGGTCGTTCAGTGGTACTACGCGGACAAATCGCGCCTCGCGGAGGTCGAGTCCACGGTGCTGGAGGGGCAGGTCGTGGACTGGATGCTCGAACGCGTGGAGATCACGGAGGAAGCGATGTCGTTTGACGAGCTTATGCGCCCCGGGCAGCCGGCCCGTGAAGCCGACGGCGCGCCATCCGGGTCCTCCTCATCCGCTGAGTAGTCGCCTACTGACCCTTTCTTCACCCAACTCAGTTAGAATTCACGGTCAGAGAACGCGGTAAGCGTTTGAAGCTCAGGCGAGCAGGCGGAGGGAACAAGTCTCCATGATCGACTACGCAAGCGGGCCGCACGGCAGCGACATCAGAGGACTGAACCTGGTTCCGATCGTCATCGAGCAGTCGGCTCGGGGCGAGCGCGCGTACGACATCTACTCACGGCTTCTGCGCGAGCGGGTCGTGTTCATCGTCGGGCCCGTCGAGGATAACGTAGCGAACCTGGTCGTCGCACAACTGCTGTTTCTCGAGTCCGAGAATCCGGACAAGGACGTGCACCTGTACATCAATTCGCCAGGAGGCATCGTCAGCTCCGGGTTGGCGGTCTATGACACGATGCAGTACATCAAACCCGACGTCAGCACGCTGTGCATCGGGCAGGCGGCGAGCATGGGCGCGCTGTTGCTGGCCGGCGGGGCCAAGGGCAAGCGCTTCTGTCTGCCGCACTCGCGTATGATGATTCATCAGCCGCTCGGGGGATTTCAGGGACAGGCGTCCGACATCGACATCCACGCCAAGGAAATTCTGAGTACGCGGGAGCGGCTGAATGAGATTCTTGCGGCGCACACCGGCCAGCCGCTGGAGAAGATCCGCGCGGATACTGATCGGGATCATTTCATCGGTGGGCGCGAAGCCGTAGAGTATGGCTTGGTGGACGGGGTGCTCGATCGCCGCGATGTCGCATCTGGGGGCTGAAGGCCCGGACTCGGCGGGCTTTTCAGTGAAGGAGCGGATGAATGAGTAACGACAAGCAAGGCAAGGGCGGCGACGGCGACCGATTGCTGTACTGCTCTTTCTGTGGAAAGAGCCAGCACGAGGTGCGCAAGCTCATTGCCGGTCCGTCGGTATTCATCTGCGACGAGTGCGTGGATCTGTGTAACGACATCATCCGTGAGGAGATCCAGGAGAAGTCCGGCGCCGGCACCGGCAGCAAGCTGCCCACCCCGCACGAGATCACGCGTATTTTGAACGATTACGTGGTCGGACAACACCACGCCAAAAAGGTACTGTCGGTCGCCGTCTACAACCATTACAAGCGTCTGGAGTCGGGCCTCAAGGTCGATGAGGTGGAGCTCTCCAAGAGCAACGTTCTTCTCATCGGTCCGACCGGATGCGGCAAGACGCTGCTCGCGGAGACCCTGGCACGGCTGCTCAACGTGCCGTTCACCATCGCCGACGCCACCACCCTGACCGAAGCGGGCTACGTGGGCGAGGATGTCGAGAACATCATCCAGAAGCTCCTGCAAAAGTGCGACTACGACGTGGAGAAGGCGCAGACGGGCATCGTGTACATCGACGAGATCGACAAGATCTCACGCAAGTCCGACAACCCGTCGATTACCCGAGACGTCTCGGGTGAAGGTGTGCAGCAGGCGCTGCTGAAGTTGATCGAGGGGACGATTGCCTCCGTTCCCCCGCAGGGCGGGCGCAAGCACCCTCAGCAGGAGTTTTTGCAGGTGAACACGGCGAACATTCTGTTCATCTGCGGGGGTGCTTTCGATGGGCTTCCGAAGGTGATTGAGCGGCGTTCATCGACGCGCAGCGGCATCGGTTTCGGTGCGGACGTGAAGAGCAAGGACAGCAAGCGCAAGGTCGGCGAGATACTCGCCGACGTGGAGCCCGAGGACCTGATCAAGTATGGCCTGATACCGGAGTTCGTCGGGCGCCTGCCCATCATCGCGACTTTGGACGAGCTGGACGAGGGTCAGCTCGTGGAGATTCTGACCAAGCCGAAGAACGCGCTGACGAAGCAGTACAAGCGCATGTTCGAGATGGAGGGCACCGAGATCGAGTTTCGCGAGGACGCACTGCGTGCGGTGGCGCGCAAGGCCATGGAGCGCAAGACGGGCGCGCGCGGCTTGCGTTCGATCCTCGAAGGCGTGCTGCTCGATACGATGTACGATCTGCCGTCGATGGAGAGCGTCACCAAGCTGGTCATCGACGAGGCGGTCATCGGCGGCGACTCGGCACCGCTGATGATTTACGAAGGCGAGCGGCAGCGGGCGGCGTCCGATTGAAAGTCTGCGAGGCCCGAAGTCTTGAAACATGCCCCCGGTACCCCAATGTAAGAGGGTCGGGCGCCCGAGACGCTGCGAAGCAGCGGGGCCAACTTGAATCGGTTGTGCACACGGGATCACGAGGTGTCGACTAGTGGAGCAGACAAAACAGTCATTTGAGGGTAAAGCCATCATCCCCGTCCTGCCGTTGCGGGACGTGGTGGTGTATCCGCACATGGTCATTCCGTTGTTCGTGGGCCGCGATAAGTCGATCCAAGCCCTCGAGCAGGCGATGGAGGATGACAAGCGGATCCTGCTGGTTGCTCAGAAAGATGCAGCGCAGGACGATCCCGCCGTCGACGATATCTATCGTGTGGGCACGATCTCGAGCATCCTCCAGCTTTTGAAGCTTCCGGACGGTACGGTGAAGCTGCTGGTGGAGGGCGTTCAGCGGGCGCGCATCGAGGAATTCGTTAAGACCGATACCTACTTCGTCGCGGAAACCTCGGAGATCGCGTCTCCCTCCGTGAATGAGCGCGAGGCGGAGGTGCTCGGGCGATCGTTGATCAATCAGTTCGAGCAGTACGTCAAGTTGAACAAGAAGGTGCCGCCCGAGATCCTGGCGTCGCTCTCGAGCATCGACGATCCCAGCCGCCTGGCCGACACGGTGGCCGCGCATTTGGCGGTGAAGATCGAGCAGAAGCAGCACGTGCTCGAGATCGACGACGCGCGCGAGCGGCTCGAGCACCTGATCACCCGGCTGGAAGAGGAGATCGACCTGCTGCAGGTCGAGAAGCGCATCCGCGGCCGCGTGAAGCGGCAGATGGAGAAGAGCCAGCGCGAGTACTACCTCAACGAGCAGATGAAGGCCATCCAGAAGGAGCTGGGCGACATGGACGATGCGCCCAACGAGGCCGAGGATCTGGCTCGCCGCATCCAGGAAGCGGGGATGTCCAAGGAGGCCAAGGGCAAGGCGACCGCGGAGCTGAACAAGCTCAAGATGATGTCGCCGATGTCGGCCGAGGCAACCGTCGTACGCAACTATATCGACTGGTTGGTGAGCGTGCCTTGGAAGAAGCGTACCCGCATGCGGCGCGACCTCAAGGCCGCTGAACAGGTGCTGGAGGCGGATCACTACGGGCTCGAAAAGGTGAAGGAGCGGATCCTCGAGTACCTGGCGGTGCAGCAGCGGGTGCGGAAGCTCAAAGGCCCGATCCTCTGCCTGGTCGGCCCGCCGGGCGTGGGCAAGACGTCGCTCGGTCAGTCCGTCGCGCGTGCGACCAATCGCAAGTTCGTGCGGATGTCACTCGGTGGCGTACGCGATGAGGCGGAGATTCGCGGGCACCGCCGCACCTACATCGGCGCATTGCCGGGTAAGATTGTGCAGAACATGTCGAAGATCGGCGTGAGGAACCCGCTCTTTCTTCTCGACGAAGTGGACAAGATGTCCATGGACTTCCGGGGGGATCCTTCGTCCGCTCTGCTGGAGGTTCTGGATCCGGAGCAAAACCACACCTTCAACGACCACTATCTCGAAGTGGAGTATGACCTTTCCGAGGTGATGTTCGTGGCGACCGCCAACACTCTGAACATCCCGCCGGCACTGCTCGATCGCATGGAGGTGATCCGGCTCCCGGGCTACACCGAGGACGAGAAGGTCAACATCGCCGAGCGCTATCTCATCCCCAAGCAGATGAAAGCGAACGGCCTCAAAGGATCCGAGCTCAGTATCTCGGAGAACGTGGTCAAAGACACCATCCGGTACTACACGCGCGAGGCCGGGGTGCGCAATCTGGAGCGCGAGATCGCGAAGGTATGCCGCAAGGTGGTGCGGGAGAAGGTCTCGGGCGGCAAAGGCGAAGCGGTGCGAGTAACCTCGCGGAATCTGGAGAAGTACCTCGGCGTGAAGCGCTACCGCTACGGGCGCGCGGAGGAAGAGGACCGGGTGGGTCAGGCCACGGGGCTTGCGTGGACGGAGGTCGGCGGCGATCTGCTCAACATCGAAGCGGCGATCATGCCGGGCAAGGGCAAGCTCTCACACACCGGCCAGCTTGGCGATGTGATGCGAGAGTCGATCCAGGCGGCGATGGCCGTGGTCCGCAGCCGCACGAAGGTGCTCAACATCGATCCCGACTTCTATCAGAAGCACGATGTCCACATCCACGTGCCGGAAGGTGCCACGCCGAAGGATGGGCCGAGCGCGGGAATCGGGATGTGCACCGCGCTGGTGTCCGCCCTGACCAACATACCGGTGCGTTCGGACGTCGCGATGACCGGTGAAATCACGCTGCGTGGAGAGGTGCTGCCTGTAGGAGGGCTCAAGGAGAAGCTCCTCGCCGCGCTGCGCGGTGGTATTCGCACCGTGTTGATTCCAGACGAGAATCAGCGCGAGCTCTCCGAGATACCGCCTAACATCAAGAGCCGGCTGGACGTTCGGCGCGTCAAATGGATAGACGAGGTTTTGGAGATCGCACTCCAGCACATGCCCGAGCCGATGCTCGAAAAAGTCGATAAGCCGGACATCGTCGACGCGGAACGCCCGGCGAGGCCGGAGCGTAAGCGTAAGCCGGTGACTACGCACTAACCGGACGCGTGCACGCCACTGCCGCTGCTGCACCGGTGGTGTGCACGCCTTCTTTCTCTCTTGCACGGGCCTGTCAGGCGCTGACCTTGACAGCCCTTCGGGCCATTGTTATATAGGCCGGCAGCTTCTTGGGAGGCATCCATCGAACAGCGTCTACGGCCTCCGGCTACCACTTCAGTAACCTACGCTTCCGCCACCAATAAAGGAAGGCTTCCAGCAAGCTCGAGGGGGAAGGTTAATGAATAAAGCTCAGTTGGTTGATGCAGTCGCCGACTCAACGGATATTTCCAAAGCGGCTGCGGGGCGTGCAGTAGATGCCGTATTCGATACAATTACAAAGTCGCTGAAGCAGCGGGAAACGGTTACGCTGGTGGGGTTCGGAACCTTTACCGTGCGCGAGCGGGCGGCGCGCAGCGGACGCAACCCCAGGACGGGCGAGACGATCTACATCAAGCCGTCGGTAACACCGGTTTTCAAGGCTGGAAAAGCCCTGAAGGATGCCGTAAGCTGACCGGCTTCCTTCGGGTGCTTAGCTCAGCCGGGAGAGCGTCGCCCTTACAAGGCGAAGGTCGGGGGTTCGAACCCCTCAGCACCCACCAGTCACAGTCGGAGTGGTAGTTCAGCTGGTTAGAATACCGGCCTGTCACGCCGGGGGTCGCGGGTTCGAATCCCGTCCACTCCGCCATTCGATTCGAGAGGGTGCGCCGTGCGGACGCACCCTCTCGCTTGTTCCACCCGGATCCATGCTGGGGGAGATCCCCCGGCCGAGACACCCTCTATGAGCCTGATGCAAGTCATTCGTGACCGCGCGAAGGGCTGGCTCGCCTGGACCGTGGTCGGCCTCATCTCAATCCCTTTCGCGCTTTGGGGGATCCAGAGCTACTTCAACCCCAACCCCCAGATCACCGTGGCCAAGGTCAACGACAGGGAGGTGGACCTGCGGGAATTCCAACGTGCTTACCAGCAGGAGCGGCGCCGGCTGCGGTCGCTGTTCGGCAACAGCTTCGACATCGGCGCGCTGGATGAGGGGCGTCTGCGGCGCCAGACGCTCCAGCGTGTGATCGAGGAGGAGCTGGTCATTCAGGCGGCCCGCGAGCGCGGGCTGACCATCACCGAGGCACAGCTCGCCGAGCGTATACAGTCCCTGGACGTCTTTCGCGAGAACGGAGCTTTCTCCAGACAGCGCTACGAGCGGTGGTTGCAAACCCAGGGCTTCACCTCGAGCGGCTTCGAGCAGGAGCTTCGCCGCTCTCTGCTGGCCGGGCAGATTTACACGGCCGTCGCCGGAACTTCGTTCGTCACGCCCCGCGAGCTGAACGAGATGCTCAGGCTCGTCGGGCAGAAGCGCGTGTTCTCGCGGCTCACCATACCCACCGCTCGTTTCTCGGACCTGGAGGTCAGCGAGCGGGCGGTGCGGGAGTACTACGCCGAGCACGAGTCACGCTTCGTGACCCCCGAGCGGGTCAGCGTCCGCTACCTGGAGCTCTCTCGCGAGCGCATCGCCGCCGGAATAAACCCCGACGAGCAGGAGCTGCGCAGCTACTACGAGGCGCGCAAGGCCAACTTCATCGTGCCGGAGCAGCGGCGAGCGAGCCACATCCTGATCACGCTCGATGAAGACGCGGGCGAGGAGGCAGTGGCCGGGGCGCGATCGAAGCTGCGAGAGCTGAAACGCCGGATCGAGCAAGGCGGTGATTTCGCAGCGCTCGCGCGCGAGCACTCGCAGGATCCGGGGTCGGCCAGGCAGGGGGGTGACCTCGGATTCTTCAGCCGTGGATCGATGGCCGAGCCCTTCGAGGAGGCGGTGTTCTCCATGCAGCCCGGACAGGTCAGCCAACTCGTGCGGACCCGGTTCGGGTTGCACCTGATCAAGCTCACCGACGTCCAGCCCGCGAGGGCGCAGAGCTTCGGGGAAGCGCGGGCCGAGGTGCTGGGCGAGTATCGACGCGAGCAGGCGGAGAGCACCTTCTTCGAGCAGGCGGAGCGGCTGGCCAATCTCACCTTCGAGCACCCGGACACGCTCACGGTGGCGGCTGAGGCCCTGGACCTCGAGATCGAGGAAACGGCTGCGTTCTCGCGCGCCGGGGCCGAAGAAGGCATCGCCGGCGAGCCGCAGGTGGTCGAGGCGGCTTTCAGCCCCGAGGTGCTGGAGGACCGCTACAACAGTGAGGTGCTGGAGATCGGGGACGACCGCTTGGTTGTGCTGCGCGTCGACGAGCACGAGCCCTCGCGTGCGCAGACGCTCGACGAGGTGCGCGAGGAGATCGTCTCGGCTCTGCGCGACGAGGCCGCGCGCAACGAGGCGGCGGCGCTCGGCAGGGAGCTCCTCGCGGCGCTGCGCGAGGGCGCCGATCCGCGCTCGGCGGCGGCGGCACACGAGCTGGAGTGGGAGGACCGCTCGCAGGTGACGCGCGAGACCGACGGGCCGCCCCAGGAGATGGTTCGGGCACTCTTCGCGATGCCGAGGCCCGGGCCGAACGAGACCGTGTACGACGGTCTGGCGTTGTCATCGGGCGATTTCGTGGTGCTGGGGCTGCACGAGGTGGAGAATGGGCGCCCGGAGGAGATGGGCGACGAACGACGTCGGGCGGTGCGCAGCGCGCTGCTGCGCGACCATGGGCAGCGCGCCTACGATACCTTCGTACAGGCGCTGCGCGAACGGGCGGACATTGTCGTGCACGACGAGAACATCTGAACTTACCCACACGCTACGAACCAACGGAAGGTTGCGGGCGCAACATCACGCGCCATCTAACGAAAAGAACCTAATCGGCTGATATTAAAAGAGAAGACGGTGTGGCGACTCCGCCGTGCGCAGCCCGGTGTCGCTCGGACGAATTGGATTGTCCCGGATTGGTACACAGAGTTGTCCACAGGCCCCGCCGCCGTGCGCGGCCCGCCTCGACCGTGGTTGCTTCGTAACGGCGGCGCCGTAGCGTCGTCGGCGCCCCCGGGCTGGGGCGGCGATTAGTGCAAGGCGTGGAGGCGACTCGCGCGCCCGAAGCGCTTCTTCAGGAACTCCATCTGGTCGACCAGTATCCGGCGGTTCATCAGCACCAGGTACTCGGCCCGGTTGGGGACGTAGGGGATGGCCAGCAGCGCCATGCCCGCCTCGTCGGGGGTGCGGGCCCCCTTGGCGTGGTTGCACGACTTGCACGCGGTTACCACATTCTTCCACCAATTGGTCCCCCCGCGCGAGAGCGGGAGCAGGTGATCGCGCGTGAGCAGATGCTCGGAGAGCTGTCGCCCGCAGTACATGCACATGTGACCGTCCCGGTGGAACAGACTGCGGTTGGACAGCGGTGGCACGAGATTTCGCCGCCCCGCGTGTTGGAACCGCCCTTTGACGGCGATGATGGAGTTGACGGTGACCGTCGATCGGGTGCCGGTCAGCCGGCTGAGGCCACCCCGGAAAGTGAAATCCGTAATGCCCGCGTTCCACGCGATCATCTCGCGGGCGTGGAGGACGACCGCATCCTGCCACGGGATCCAACGCACGGGTTGTCCCGTGATATCGAGCTTTAGAATGAGCGCGCTTGCATGCACGTTTTCGAGTGATAACGGCTCGTGGCGTATTTCGTTGCGGATATTTTCCATAAATCCCTGCCGGATTCAAAAACTCCGCATCACCGTACGTCGCTTGTTTGACCGTCTCGTGACTCGCCGCAGGGGAGAGGGGGACGGGTCCGTTCCCCGCTGAAATTGCATCAGAGCCCCGCCGGAGTTACTTTACTTTACTTTTATCGGCAGAAACGGCTTTTTCGACAATGGACAGGGCACCCGGCAAGCTCCTCGGCGGTCTGCGGTTCGTCACGCGCACGTTCGAAGGCACCTTCAAAGAGAACCCCTACGTCCTTGACCTGGACGCCAACCTCTACATCGGGCCCGCGGACGGGGTCAGCCGGGACGAGCACTCTGCGGTGGAGGTCATCTACCATTTCCTCATGCAGACCGGAAGGATCAAGCTCGCCTTTCGCGATCTGCTCAGGAACCGCCTTCTGCTCCTCGATGCGTTCGGCGCGTTCGATGAGGCGCGGATGGATACCGGCTCCGATGAGTTTCAGATCCATCTGTTCGGGACCTACGACGGGGAGCCTCTGGTGGGCGCCTTCGACGACGAGCTGCCGGCTGGACCCTGCGGTAAGTCGGTCAACGAGCTCAAGCGCCGCTTCTACGGGGTCTGCCAGCGCTTGGACAAGGATTTCCAGGGCCGCGAGCTGACGGCGGAGCAAAAGAAGGTCGAGACCCGCTTCGCCGGCGGGCAAAAAAGTTCTTCCGGGACTATTCGATAACCACGGGCCTTGGAGCGGACGGGCGCCGGAGCACGCACTGCTTCGTCCCCTCAGGCCGTCCTCCCGCAGCCGGTAGGGTGGGCTTCGCTTCGCCCAGCGCGCCCTACGGCTCTGCGATGAAGCGATGCATCCCCCCGGGGCCCCTCGCCGGCTTCGAGCGGGCAGTCTCCCGACGGTGCGCGAAGAAGCCTTTATCCGCGCGTGGTCAGATTCGGAACGCAGGCGCCAGCTCTCCCACCACGCGCGAGCGCAAATTCACGATGCGCCGCTCCCCCACGCTCTCCAGCGCGGCGTCCGTCACGCCGAGCTGGCGCAAGAGCTCGGTGGTCACCACGCTACGCACGTGCGAGGACCAATCGCCGTCGGCGACCTTGATTGCGATGCCGAGCCCGCGCGGGTGCTCGGAGCCGGGCGCCACCGCCAGAGCGTGCAGCCCGCCCGCTCCCACCTTGGCGAAGACTCGTCCGCGCAGCGCCTGCATGAGGCGGGTGTCCAGGCACCCGCTCCCGGCCACGAGCTCTGGATGCCGCGTGGCGGCCGCGAACAACAGTCCCAGCTCGCCGGTGACCCGCCGGCCCTCGATAGGAGGCGCCGCCTCGGGCCACGCGAGCCGCGCGAACAGGCGCGCCAGCTCCACGACGGGCACGATAAACGTGGGCAGAGAGCAGCCATCGATGGCGTGGGGCAGGGCGGTTTCGGGTCGCCCGGTCAGCACGGCCAGGAGGGCGTGGATGCGCCGCTGAAGGGGATGCCTGGCATCGAGGTAGCTCTCCACAGGCCAGCCCCGGTGCGCGCACACCGCCAGCATGCCGGCGTGCTTGCCGCTACAGTTGCAGTGCAGGGGCGAAGGCGACGTGCCCGCGCGCAGCATCGCTTCCTGTGTCGGGATGTGCAGCGGCGGATGTACGCCGCACTGCAGCGCCTGCGGGCCCAGCCGCCAGCGCGCGAGAATGTCCGCCACGCGCCGGGTGTGCATGGGCTCGCCGGCGTGCGAGGCCTCCATCACCGCGAGATCGGCAAGCTCGGGTGTCTCCGACTGCCCGTGCAGGCCATCCAGCAGGTACGGGAGAAGCTGGAAGGGCTTCGCGGTGGAGCGCAGGGGAAAGGGCGTCGTGGTCGGTCCGAGCGCGGTGATCTCCGTGCCCTCGCCATCGACGACCGAGATGATCCCCGCGTGTACGGTTTCGGGGCAGGTCGAGCCGTCGAAGAGGCGTCGGAGACCGGTGGCGAGGATTGGCAGCGGGTCGCCGACGCGGTAGGGGCGTGCGGGTGCGTCGTCGGGCTGCGGCGTCATGACCGGTCAACGAGAAAGGTTCTTCGCGGAATTCCGCGGTGAAGAGTTGGCTTCGCGGGCGGGCCCGCGCCGTACCGACTCGACGCTTGCGTGGGTTTCGCTTGAGCCTGGGTCGGATCCCATGGCGCTTGGGTCCACTCTCGGCCCCGCCCTGCGGGGCTTGCGACTACGCGGCACATGCCCCGGGACCCATCTTAGATGACGCCCGTCGTCGCGGTTTTCCGGAAATGCGCGAAGAACTTTTTTCAGGTGCTGCCCATGCCGACGACATTGAAGCCCGCGTCCACGTAGGTGATCTCCCCGGTGATCCCGCGGGCCAGATCGGAGCACAGGAACGCGGCGACGTCTCCGACCTCCTCGATGCCGACGTTGCGTCGCAGCGGGGCGAGCTTCTCCGCGTGGTCGAGGAACTTGCGAAAGTCGGCGATGCCGGCCGCGGCCAGCGTGCGAATGGGCCCCGCCGAGATGGCGTTGACCCGGATGCCCTCCGGACCCAGGGCCTGCGCCATGTAGCGCACGTTGGCCTCGAGGCTCGCTTTGGCCAGTCCCATGACGTTGTAGTTGGGTACGACGCGAACGGACCCGAGATAGGTCATGGTGAGCAGGGCGCCCTGCCGGCCCTGCATGAGGGGTCTCGCCCCTTTCGCGAGCGCGGCAAAGCTGTACGAGCTCACCTCGTGCGCGAGGCGGAAGCCCTCGCGCGTGGTCTTCTCTAGATAATCTCCCTCGAGCTCCTCGCGCGGGGCGAAGGCAATGGAGTGGACGAGAATGTCGAGATGGGACCAGCGCTCGCGAAGGGCGTCGAACGCAGCCCGAATCTCTTCGTCGCTGGAGACGTCGCACGGCACGGCGACATCGGAGCCAAGCTCGCCTCCGAGCTTGCGCACCCGATCCCCGAGCCTCTCGGTTTGGTACGTGAAGGCCAGCTCCGCGCCTTCACGGTGCATCGCCTTCGCGATGCCCCAGGCAATGGAGCGGTTGCTCGCGAGCCCTGCAATGAGCGCCTTCTTGCCAGCCAGAAATCCCATATTCTCACCATGCTCTGCGCCGCGCCCACAACGGCGTCAGCTCCAGTGTGTCGACAACAGGCGCAGTTTATAATGGCGCCCGTGCGGAAACGCAAACGCATCGAAGACGCCGGGGCGCGAGGTCGTGCGTTGGATCTGAAGCACCGAGCCCGATATCTCGGGGTCGGCGCCCTGATGCTCGCCACGAGCGCGTGCGGCGCGGGACCCTGGAACAATCCGTACCCTTCCCACGAGCCCGACGCGAACATCTTCTACTCGTCGTTTCGAGAACGGCCCAAGCATCTGGACCCGGCGCGCTCTTACAGCGCCAACGAGTACGTCTTTATCGGGCAGATCTACGAGCCGCCGCTCCAGTATCACTACCTCGAACGACCTTACCGACTGGCTCCGTTGACCGCGACCCGCATGCCCGACGTGCGCTACTTCGACGACGCCGGCGCGCAGCTGCCGTCCTCGGCGACGCCGGAGGCCATCGCCTACAGCGTCTACGAGATACGCATCCAGCCCGGGGTCCGGTACCAGCCACACCCTGCGCTGGCCAAGGATGCCGCCGGCGAGTACCGTTATCACCGGCTCGCGCCCAGCGACCTCGAGCGCGTGCACGCGCTCGATGATTTTGCGCATGCGGGGAGCCGTGAGCTGATCGCAGCGGACTACGTGTACCAGATCAAGCGCCTCGCCCATCCGGGGCTGCACTCGCCCATTGCAGGGCTGATGAAGGAGTATATCGTCGGGTTCGGCGAATACGCCGAGACATTGAGCCGCACATACGAGCAAAGCGGCGGAGCATATCTGGACCTCAGAGAGTTCCCCCTGAGCGGCGTCGAGGTCGTGGATCGCTACCACTACCGCATCACCATTCGCGGCAAGTACCCGCAGTTCCGTTACTGGCTGGCCATGCCCTTCTTCGCGCCCATGCCGTGGGAGGCCGACCGCTTTTACTCGCAGCCGGGTATGGCTGAGCGCAACATCACGCTCGACTGGTACCCGATCGGCACTGGGCCGTTCATGCTCGTGGAGAACAACCCGAATCGGCGTATGGTGCTCGCGGCCAATCCCAATTTCCGCGGAGAGCGCTATCCCCGAACGGGCGAGCCCGCGGACGGCTCGGCGGGGCTGCTCGCCGATGCCGGTGACCCCATGCCCTTCGTCGACCGCGCCGTGTACAGCCTGGAGAAGGAGAGCATTCCGTATTGGAACAAGTTCCTCCAGGGTTATTACGATGTATCCGGGGTGAGCTCTGACAGCTTCGATGAGGCCATTCAATTCACCGGCCAGGGTACTCCCGAGGTGACGCAGACGATGGCCAGGCGAGGGATCAGCCTCGAGACCAGCGTGCAGACATCCATCTTCTACATGGGGTTCAACATGCTCGACCCCGTGGTGGGCGGGTTGGACGGGCGCGCGCGCAAGCTGCGCCGGGCTATCTCCATCGCCGTCGACTACGAGGAGTACATCTCCATCTTTGCCAACGGCCGCGGCGTTGCCGCACAGGGCCCGCTGCCGCCGGGCATCTTCGGTCATAGCTCGGGGCGCGAAGGCCTGAACGAGTACGTCTACCGGTGGGCCGACGGCGGCGCGCGCCGGCGCCCCATCGAGGAGGCGCGCCGGCTGCTCGCCGAGGCCGGGTATCCGAATGGCCGCGATACGACAACCGGCGAGCCTCTCGTGCTCCACTTCGACACGACCCAGACGGGCCCGGACGACCGTGCGAGGTTCGAGTGGCTGCGCAAGCAGTTTGCCAAGCTCGATATCCAACTCGTGGTCCGGGCCACGGACTACAACCGCTTTCAGGACAAGATGCGCCGGGGTACCGCGCAGATCTTCCAGTGGGGGTGGAACGCGGACTATCCGGATCCCGAGAATTTTCTGTTCCTGCTCTACGGCCCCAATGCGAAGGTGGGGGGAGGCGGCGAGAACGCCGCCAACTACTCGAATCCCACTTACGATCGGCTGTTCGAGCGCATGAAGAACATGGACAACGGGCCCGAGCGCCAGCGCATCATCGATCGGATGTTGGCGATCGTCCGGCGCGATGCGCCCTGGGTCTGGGGCTTCTACCCCATGCAGTTCACCCTCTACCATGAGTGGTACTCGAACTTCAAACCCAATCTGATGGCCAACAATACCTTGAAGTACATCCGCATCGAGCCGGTGCTGCGAGCCGAGCAGCGTGCGCAATGGAACCAGCCAGTCATCTGGCCGCTCGTGCTCGTGCTGGGCGTTTTCCTCGCGGGCCTGGTGCCGGCGGCGGTCACCTATCGCCGGCGGGAGCGGGCTGCCGCTCTATGATCGCCTACATCATTCGCCGCGTGGCCTACGCCGTTCCGATACTGATCGGCGTGAATCTCATCACGTTCTTCCTGTTCTTCGTGGTCAACAGCCCGGAGGACATGGCCCGAATGCACCTCGGCACAAAGCGTGTGACGCAGGAGGCCATCGACAACTGGAAGCGAGATCACGGCTACGACCAGCCGCTACTGTGGAATGGCGAGGCTTCCGGCACGGGGCAGCTCACTGAGACAATCTTCTTCCAGAAATCCGTCAGCCTGTTCGTGTTCGATTTCGGGCGCTCCGACAACGGGCGCGAGATCGGCTACGACATCGGGCAACGGATGTGGCCGAGCCTCGCCATCGCCGTCCCGACCCTGATCGTGGGCTTGCTCGTGTATATCACCTTCGCGCTGGTGCTGGTTTTCTTCCGCGCCACCTACGTCGACTTCTGGGGCGTCGTGCTGGGAGTGGTCATGATGTCCATATCCCCGCTTTTCTACATCATCCTCGGCCAGTTCGTCGTGGGGAAGCTGCTGGATCTGGTCCCGATCTCGGGGTACGAATCCGGCCTGGGCGCGTGGAAGTTTCTGGTGCTGCCGGTCGCGGTGGGGGTGTTCGCGAGCTTCGGAACCGAGACCCGCTGGTCGCGCACGATATTCCTGGAGGAAACCGGGAAGGACTATGTGCGCACCGCCCGTGCGAAGGGGCTGCCCGAGCGGCTCGTGCTCTTCCGGCACACGCTGCGCAACGCCCTCATCCCGATTCTGACCCGTATCGTGGCCGTGCTGCCGCTGCTGTTCATGGGAAGCCTGATCACCGAGTCCTTCTTCGGGATCCCCGGGCTCGGCAGCTACACCATCGACGCCATCAACAGCCAGGACTTCGCCATCGTACGTTCGATGGTGTTCCTGGGGTCGGTGCTCTACATCATCGGCCTGCTGCTGACGGACATCTCCTACACCATCGTCGACCCTCGCGTAAGACTGGAGTAGCCCATCCCTTGGTCATTTCGATGACGCGTGAAGCACACGTATGGTTTGCCGGGACAGCGGGCCCTCGCTCCGGGTTCCGAGGCTCCGCGTATGTCGGGGCGCGGGGCGGGCCTCGCGATTCGACTTGCTGCGCTCTCGCATCCTGCGCCGCTTGCAAGCCCTGGGTTCGCCGCCCCGCGCGCCGCGCTGCGCCAGTCACCCCTCGCAAGGGCTCGCCGTCCCGGCTCGGCTCGGTTTCGCGTCTCAGGCGCAGGATGACGAATCACAAGTGACGGATGACGGATTGCACGAGCCGAGGATGAATAGCGGAGCCCGCCTCGCCCCATGTTAGTGATTCTGTGGACGGACGGGCTGCTGTTTCTGCTGATGCTGTCAGTGACGGTGTACGCGGTATACGCTGCGCGGCGCGAGCACCTGCGCGCCCCGTGGCGGCGGGTGGTACGCGGCCGTGCGGCAGCGATGTCGGCGGTAGTGCTCGCGGCGTACGTCGTCGTGGCGCTGCTCGATTCGGCGCATTTTCATGCGCCTCTCGACGGCGCGGACGCACCGGGGGAGAGGTCCGCTTACTCCGCGGAGGTCGTCTCTCTCTTCGACGTCCTGGTGGCTCCGTTGCGGCGTCAGACGGAGAAGACCTACTCGGCACCGTTCGCCACCCACCTGTATTCGAAGGAGGCCGCGGAGGGCCCCGACGGCCAACAGGTGCGCATCTACCCCCGACTCGCTTACGGGGGCGCGCATCTCGCCGATCCCGACGGCGAGCGAATGCGGGATATCCTCGTGACCTCCGGGCGTGCGTTTGCCGAGGGATTGGCTCTATCGGCAGCCGGGGCGGTGCTGCTGCTGCTGTGGCTCGCCCGCGTGCACGGGACGACGCCGCGCGCGGTGGCGGCCAGGATCGGGCGGGGCGAGACGCGCACGCCCTGGCTGACCGTCGTGGTGACGGCCGCCGTCGTGGTGCTCATCGCCGTGTGGGTCGCGCGCCTCGGCGTCAAGTATCACATCCTCGGCACCGACAAAGTGGGTCAGGACGTGCTCTATCAGGCTCTGAAGAGTATCCGTACGGGGCTGGTCATCGGCACCCTGACGACCCTCGTCATGCTGCCTTTCGCCCTGGCGCTGGGAATCATGGCCGGCTACTTCCGCGGCTGGGTCGATGATGTCGTCCAGTACGTGTACACGACGCTCAACTCGATCCCCAGCGTGCTGCTCATCGCCGCGGCGATACTGATGATCCAGGTGTACATGGCGAACCATCCGGAGAGCTTCGGGAGCGTCGCCGAGCGCGCCGACCTGCGGCTGCTGTTCCTGTGCATCATACTCGGTATCACGAGCTGGACCGGGCTGTGCAGGCTGCTGCGCGGCGAAGCCTTGAAGCTGAGCAATGTGGACTACATCGAGGCGGCGGTTGCGTTCGGGGTGAGTCATGCGACCATACTGGTGCGGCACATTCTGCCCAACGTCATGCACATCGTGTTGATTACCGTGGTGCTCGACTTCAGCGCCCTGGTGCTCGCGGAGGCGGTGCTCTCCTACATCAACATCGGCGTCGATCCCTCCACTCACAGCTGGGGGAACATGATCAACAGCGCCAGGCTGGAGATGGCGAGGGAGCCCGTCGTATGGTGGTCGCTGGCGGCCGCCCTCGTCTTCATGTTCACGCTGGTGCTCGCCGCGAACCTTTTTGCCGACGCCGTGCGAGACGCGTTCGACCCGCGCTTGAGAAAGGAAACCACGTGAGCGAGACGCTGCTGACGGTCAGGAACCTCAAGACCTGGTTCGATTCCCCGAGAGGGGTCGTTCGCGCCGTGGACGGCGCGGACTTCGAGCTGCGCCGCGGCGAGACGTTCGCTTTGCTCGGCGAGTCGGGTTGCGGCAAGTCGATGACCGCGCTCTCGATCATGCGCCTGCTCCCCGCCGCCGGACGTATCGTGGACGGAGAGGTGCGGCTCCGCGAGCGCAACCTGCTGGCGATATCCGAGGCGGCCATGCGCAGCGTGCGCGGAGGGCGCATCGCGATGATATTCCAGGAGCCCCAGACCTCGCTCAACCCGGTGTTGACGGTCGGCGACCAGATCGGCGAGGCCCTGCGACGCCACCGGCGGCTCCAGGGACGCGGCGCGCGCGAGCGCACGAGGGAGCTGCTGGACTCGGTCGGTATACCGGATCCGGAACGGCGCCTGGGGGAGTATCCGCACCAGCTCTCGGGCGGCATGAAGCAGCGCGTGATGATCGCCATGGCCCTCGCGGGCGAGCCCGATCTGCTGATCGCCGACGAGCCGACGACGGCGCTGGATGTCACCATCCAGGCGCAGGTGCTGGATCTGCTGAGGGAGCTTCAGGCGCGCACGGGCATGGCGATGCTGCTCATCACCCACGACCTGGGCGTTGTGGCGCAGGTCGCCCATCGAGTCGCGGTCATGTATGCCGGACAGATGGTGGAGCAGGCCCGCGCAACCGAGTTCTTCGCCAGCCCGGCCCACCCTTACTCCCAGAAGCTCTTCGCCTCTGTCCCCGCCGTGGACAAGCGCGAGCAGCGCCTCGAGGTCATCCGCGGCGCGGTGCCATCGCTCACGCAGAGCTTCACCGGCTGCCGCTTCGAGTCGCGTTGCGATTACGCCTGGGAGCGGTGTCGCGAAGCCGTGCCGCGACTCTTGCGGCGGGGCGGCGCGCAGCGGGTACGCTGCCACCTCTACGACTCAGAGCGCGCCGTGCAGCCCGCACCAGCGAAGCACGCGTCGGCGCCGCCGACGCGGGAGGCGGACAGCGCGCCCCGCAGCGACGGGGACGGCGCGCTCCTGCGCGTGCAGGGGCTGAGGGTGCATTTTCCGATTCAAAAGGGCGTGCTCAAGCGTGTCGTCGGTCACGTGCGCGCGGTCGACGACGTGGGGCTGGAGATCCGCACGGGACAGACCCTCGCGCTGGTGGGGGAGTCGGGCTGCGGGAAGACGACGGTGGGTAAGGGCGTTCTGCAGCTCGTACGCCCGACCGCTGGAAGCGTGCGCTACGACGGCCAGGAGCTTGCCCTGCTCAAAGGGGCGGCGCTGCGCCGGCGGCGCAAGGACCTGCAGGTCGTATTCCAGGATCCCTATGCCTCGATGAATCCGCGGATGATGATAGGAGACATCATCGAGGAGGGCATGGTGACTCAGGGCGTCGTGCGCGACGGGCTCGAGCGCCGGCGTCGCGTGGACGAGTTGTTGCGCCAGGTGGGTCTCGATCCGGAAGTCAAACACCGATATCCCCACGAGTTCTCCGGCGGACAGCGCCAACGTATCTGCATCGCGCGGGCCCTGGCCGTCAATCCTCGGCTCATCGTGTGCGACGAGCCGACGAGCGCCCTCGATGTCTCCGTCCAGGCGCAGATCCTGAATCTCCTGCGGGATTTGCAGCGCAGGCTCGGTCTTACGTACCTGTTCATCACCCACAACATGGCGGTTGTGGAGTACCTCGCGCACGAGGTGGCGGTCATGTATCTGGGCCGGATCGTGGAGAGGGGAAAGGTGGACGAGGTGCTGCGCACACCCAAGCATCCCTACACGCAGGCGCTTCTGTCCGCGGTGCCCAAGCTCGACCCCGCCACGCGGCGGGGTGTTATCCGATTGGAAGGTGAGCTGCCCTCACCGGCGAATCCGCCCCGAGGATGTCACTTCCATCCCCGCTGCCCGAAAGCGATGCCGGTTTGCCGAGAGAGCTATCCCGCGCAGGCGCATTTCAGCGACGCGCATGCCGCCAGTTGCTATCTGTACGTGGAGGAGCCGGCCACTGCCGTGGCGTCGGGGTGACGCGAGGCGGGCCCGAGCGATTCGTCTGCGCCCGGCGCCGCTCAACACGGCTCCTTGCGCTTGACCCATTGTCCCAAACTGCACTCGTAGGCCGTACCCCTGTCGCACACGACCGTGCCCTCGTCGAACCTCTTCCCATTCCAGTAGCAGCTCTTGTCGGTGCTGTCCATCATGACGGTGGACTCTTCTTCGATCGGGCCGGCGACGGGGGAGTTCTCCTTACTACGGTCCATCGGCTCGACAGGGACGGGTTTGGCCATGCTTCATCCTCCATTGGGGAACAACAACAAACAGTACCGTGAAAACGAACATCCGCTCGACCACCGCCCCCGAGGGACGGTTGAGTCCGAATCCAGGCATCCTGCCGTGTTGGCCGAACGCACTCTAGCACAGCGCCTCTGCCCGAATCGACCGCTGTACGAGCGCCCGACGCAGCGGTCTTTCGGCCTATACTGTAGACGGTCTTCAAGTGAGGAAAACAGATGCGGCTCTATGTGATTCAGCACGGAGAAGCAGCCTCCAAAGAGGCCAACCCCGACCGCCCGCTGACCGACCGAGGTGCCAGCGACGTCCAGCGTCTCGCGGTATTTCTTGCAAAGCGCGGAATCGGCGCCGCACGCATCGTACACAGCGGCAAGACGAGAGCCAAGCAGACGGCCGACATCATCGCCGCCGCAGCGGAGCCCGGGGTCACGCCGGAGGTCGTGGACGGCCTCAATCCGACGGACTCCGTCGAGCGCATGGGAACGCGCATCGTGGAGTGGACCAAAGAGACGATGATCGTGGGCCACCAGCCGTTCCTGGGAAAGCTCGTGGCTCGTTTGCTCTGCGCGGATGAGAACGGCGCGTCGGTTGCGTTCCTGCCCGGGACGGCGGTCTGCCTGGAGCGCAGCGATGACGGAACGTGGAGCCTCGCCTGGATGCTTCCCCCGCCGCTCGTGCGCTGACGCTGAGCGGTCGCTTTCGACATCGCCGCGTGTGCCGGCGGGCGCGGCCGGACGCCGCCCGGCACGGCGCCTGGCACGTACGAGCGGCAAGCCCGGACCTTCGTCGTAACCTTCATCGACCTCTGCACCTCTCGTCGGCGCCCACCCCGGCACCCTGGCCCGAGCTTCCCGCCAGTCCGAAGCTGCGGGCGAAATGCGGGCTGGCGAGTGACGGCGGCGTCCGCTCACCCGTGGAGCTCCAGGACGTCGCGGTCCGCGACCACGTGGTCGCGGCTCACCTGACGTGGTTTCTCATCGTCACTCGTCCATAACCACGCGAACTTGAGCGATGTGGCGAGCTCCCGGTGCACGTGGACGGCCACGTCCTGGACCGTCTGCCCGCGACGCACGGTGAAAGGATGGCCGCGATCGAGCGGCTGCCCGGGCGCCTTGGTGTACACGCGCACGATGCCCAGCGTCTCGAACACCCAGCGCCCGATGGCCTCGAGCCCGAAGCCGGTTCTGGCCGATACGAGGAGGCTCGGATAGTCGACGCCGAGAAGCTCCCGGAGAGCAGCGAGCTCCTCATCGCCGCGCGACATCAGGTCGGCCTTCGTGGCGACGAGGAGGGTGGGCAGGCGTATGGCGAACGGATCGTGCAGCCCCTCCGCCGAGGAGTCTTCCGGCGCCGCCTCCACGGACTGGCCCCGCTCGAGCAGGGTCACGCCCTTTTGCGCCAACAGCTCGCGTAGGGCACGGAAGCGCTCGATGCACTCGGGATCCGGCAGGTCGACGACGAGCAGGCAGGCATCGGCGGGACGCAACGCGTTTGCGATCCACGGCACGGGATGCTCTGCGGCGATCGGCGGCAGGTCCACAATCTGCAGATGGATATCCTCGTACGCCAGCATCCCCGGGAGCGGCGTCCAGGTCGTGAACGGGAAGGAACCGACCTCCGCCTGAGATCCCGTCAGCGCGATGTGCAGCGACGACTTTCCCGCGTTGGGTGCGCCGATGAGCGCGATTTGCGCGGCACCCTCGGGAGCGACGCTCTCCGCCGGTCGGCTGCGCGCGCCACCCTTCCTGGGTGCGGAGAGCTCCTCGGTGAGATGTTTGATACGGGTCTTGATGTCCGCCTGAAGACGCTCGGTGCCCTTGTGCTTGGGCATCGTACGCAGCATCTCGCGCAGGCACTCCAGGCGCTCCTTCGGGTCGCGCGCCTTCTTGAACGCCGCTTCTGCGGCCTTGTACTCGGGGCTCAGATTGGCGGGCATGGATCCCGAACCGTTTCGAACGTCGTAGCCGGAGCGCAGCACCGGCGAGATCCCCCGACGCGACGACGGTCACGGCACGCGAAGGATGTCGGTGCGGATACCACCTTCGTGCGTAAGATCGAGCCGCCGGTAGCCCGGCGGGACATCGTCGGGCACCACCTCCTCGCCGCCGAGCCGCATCTGGTAGCAGGTGGACGGGGTGCCCATGAGGCGCACCGAACCGCGGCGTTCGTCGAAGGCATGGTGAAAATGGCCCCAGAGTATGCCGCGCACGCAACGGTGACGATCGATCACGGCGAAGAACTCGTCGCGGTTGGCGAGCGCGATGGCGTCCATGTTAGGGGTACCCACCTGCACGGGGGGGTGGTGCAGCGCCACCAGGGCGTGGCCGCCAGGGTTCTCGCTCAGGGCCGCGTTCAGGCGTTCTAGCTCCGCTGCGCTCAGATGCCCGCCGTCCTCACCGGGCACGACGGAGTCGAGGAGCACAACGCTCCAAGCCCCGATGCGTCGGGTGCCGGGTCCCCCGAACCCGTCTCCCGCGAGAGTCGCGCGCATGACATCGGCCTCGTCGTGATTTCCGGGCACCCAGGCCACCGGGGCGCCGAGCCCGCGCAGGTGGCGCTTGAGGCGCTCATAGCCCTCCCGAGAGCCGTCGTCGGTGAGGTCGCCGGTGGCCAGCACCAGATCGGCGGGTGACGCGTGCTCGCGCGCGTGCGCGAGCACGCGTCGTAGCGAACGGTCCGTGCATACGTTCTTGAGCGTCGCCGAGGGGTCGGCGAAGACATGGCTGTCGGTGACCTGCACGACGCGCAGAGATCGTGTCATGGCGGAAATTCAGGGGCTATCACGAAACGTCGGCGGGCTCCGGGGCACGCGCCTCGTCGTCGCAAGCCCCAAGGTGGCCGTGCAATATCGAATTCACGCGGGGCCGGGCCGTGCTGAAGTGATGCCTCAAAGGGCCTGGGAATGCCCGTGGCGCCGCATTGCACGAGTGCCGTAGCTCTCGGCCCCGCACTGCGGGCGCTTGCGACTCCGCTGCGCATACCCCGGACACCCCATCGATTCAGGACTTGTGGTCTTTCTTCGTTGATCCGCCCCCGAAGGATCGGAAGGCACGGGCTCAGCCGCGCTCCTGGCGTATCTCTGCGAGCGAGTGCGCCGGCACCACCTCTTGTGTGAGGTCGACGCCGAGCTGCCTTCCGATCTGGCTCGTCGAGAACAGCCCCCGCACGCACTGCTTCTTGGTGAGCGCATCAACCTCGAGTACCAGTACGTGCTGGCGCTCGAGCCGGCGCAGCGTCTCGACGATATGTCCCACGCGTGCGTTGCGTACGCTCACCATGTTGAGCCCGGTGATCTCGGGCTGGGCGGCCATGATCTGGTCCACGCGGATGCTCGAGCGCAACACGCGCGCCTCCTGCGCCAGCTTGATGGGTCTCTCCCCCATGATGTCGCGCGCCGTTATCAAACCGATGATCGCGCCCGCGTCGTCCGTCACCAGCAGCAGACGAACTCCCGCCCGCATCATGAGCTCCAGCGCCTCGTCGATGGGAACGTCCGAACGCACCGTCACCGGCTTCACGAACTCGAAGTCGGTCATCACGTCGGTGGCGGGATCGTCGAGATGCACGATCTCCGGGAGCTCGGGCGGGTGTCGGTAGGTGGTGCCCGGTTGGAGCCGGACGTTGGACAAGGGGGCGAATTCGGTTTTCATAACTCAGCTCCTGCGCGTCCTCTCACCGTCGTCTGAAGCTTACGGCGTATGGTGGACGTGGCGATGCACCCTCAAGGCTACATTATAGGCAAAGGTGGCACTTCACCGTCGCGAGATGGGCGAGAGGGCGGGAGATGGGGTCCGGGCGGCTCTTCAGCTCGGTCCGGCGTACCGGCGCGGATCCACGTATACCCTCAGGCGCTGGCCCGGATGGAGGTACTCGCCGCGCCTGATGCCGTTCCAGCTTCGCAGCGAGCTCACCCTGACGTTGAAGCGCCGGGCGATCCGCCACAGGGAATCCCCTGGACGCACCCTGTAGACGACGCGCTGCGTGGCCAGCCCCTTGACCACGGCGGGTGTGACCACTGCCCCGGAGCCCGTGTTCACGGACGCGCCGCGCACCGTGAGGCGCTGACCGACCCGGAGCACCGATGTGCGATGCAGCCCGTTCCACGCCGCGAGGCTCTCCATGGGCACGCGGTAGCGCTTGGCGATCTGCCACAAGGTGTCGCCGCGCCGCACGAGATGGACGTGAGTCGTAGATGCCGAGTCCTGCTCGGAGCTCTTGGCATAACGTGCCCGCCGCTGGCCGGGAGCCGGGACGATGAGGTCGGCGCCGGCGCGGATGAGAGTGCCTCGCAGATCGTTCAGCTCCTGCAACACCGAGACACGCGTCCCGTAGCGGCGTGCAATCCGTCCGAGCGTCTCGCCTTCGCGGATTCGATGGCGCTGCCAGGCGACGCGTTGCTCGGTCGGCACCTCGGCGATTCTCTCGCGGAACGACTGCGCAGCGTCGACGGGCACGAGCAAATGATGCGGCCCATCCGGATCCGTCGCCCAGCGGTTGAACGCCGGGTTGAGCAGGTAGAAATCTTCGAGCGGCATCTCGGCGAGATCGGCAGCGAGCCCGAGCTCGATCTGCCCGTCGAGCGCGATACGCTCAAAATGCGGCTCGTTCGGGATCGGCTCGAGCGAGATGGGATAGCGGTCGGGGTGGGCGACGATGGAGGCCACCGCAAGCAATCTCGGCACATAATGACGGGTCTCGCGTGGGAGCCGCAGCGACCAGAAGTCCCTCGGCTTGCCGGCCTTCACGTTGCGCCGGATGGCGCGGTGGACGTTGCCCTCGCCGCAGTTGTAAGCGGCCACGGCCAGCAGCCAGTCGCCCTCGAACTCGGCGTGCAGACGTTCCAGGTAATCGAACGCGGCGCGCGTCGATTCGACGATATCGCGACGCCCATCGTACCACCAGCTTCGTTTGAGACCGTACTTGCGCGCCGTTCCGGGCACGAACTGCCAGATGCCCGCTGCATGGCTCGGTGAGTAGGCGAAGGGTTGAAACGCGCTCTCGATGATGGGCATGAGCGTCAGCTCCAACGGCAGATCACGCCGCTCCGCTTCCTCAACCAGATAATGCAGGTAGGGGCGCGCCCGCTCGGTGACCCGGTCGAAGTAACTGGGATGGCGCGCGAACCACCGACGCTCGCGCTGCACGCGCGGTCGGCCTTCGTGCTCTTCGAGGGGCATCGCGAAGCCGGCACGGATCCGCGACCAGACATCCTCGTGCTGTTGCGCCTTCTCTCGCTCCGGAGCCTGCGCCGAGGCGGGCATCGGCCCGCCCACGGGGGAGAAGGCCATCATTCGATTGAGCTCCAGCGCCGCTCGCTCCTTGAGAACCAGCTCGGGTGCTCCCACTTCGGCTTGCGCCGACGGCGTTGCAGGCGCAGCGCCGGCGACCTCGTGGTCCACCCGCTGTGGGCCGGTGAGCGAGCAGCCCGTGAGCGCACCGGAGAGGCACGCGTACGAAATGAGGTGGGTGAGTCGATGGCCGGCGAGGTATCTTCCTGACATGCGCGGCGATCCTTACGGCTGCGGTTTGTCGTTGTTCTTCTTCGGCACCCGGCTCCCCCCTTTCGCCGGCAAATATGATACCGTTTTGCGAGATAGCTGCAACGTGGGCCGATAGGGTGCTCCCGCGCCGGGTGTGGATGATGCAGAGTTGACCATGTCCTCGGTGATGCAATCAACATCCGACGCACGGCGTCGGCTGTACGAGTGGTTCGCTTCGACGCCGGGCAGATTGGTCCTCGAAGCCGAGTTGGAGCAGCTCAATCGCATCCTTCCGAACCTGTTCGGCTACTATGTGGTGCAGGTGGGGCGGTTGAGCCCCGTGGACATGCTGTCGCACACTCGCGTACTGAACGCTTTTATCGTCGAGATCGACCGAAACCTGAGCGAATGCCCCTATCCTCGCGTCCTCGGCACGCCCAGTGCGCTGCCCGTGGGCTCGGACAGCGTCGACGTGGTGCTCCTGCCCCACGTGCTGGAGTTCGAGCAGAACCCGCACCAGGCGCTGCGCGAGGCGCAACGCGCTCTGGTTCCCGAGGGCAGCGTCCTCATCTCGGGATTCAATCCATGGAGCATGCTGGGGTTGTCGCGCCTGGCGCTGCGGCGGCGGGGGCTGGCGCCGTGGACGGGGCATTTTCTGGGGCTCAATCGAGTGAAGGACTGGTTGGCTCTGCTCGGGTTCAAAGTCACCGGCATCGAGACGTACTTCTTCCGTCCGCCCCTGCGCAGCGAGCGGCTGATGAGTCGATTGCGCTCCATGGAGTCCCTGGGCGCACGGGCGTGGCCCTATCTGGCCGGGGCTTACCTGCTCACCGCGAAGAAGAAAGTCACTCCGCTTACCCCGATCAGGCCGCGCTGGTCCGCGAGGCGGGGCCTGGTGAACGTGGGTCTGGCGGAGCCGTCGGCCCGGGGCGCAATCCATGGGGCCGGAATCCATGTCTGATGTGGTCGAGATCTATACCGACGGCGCGTGCCGGGGAAACCCGGGTCCCGGAGGGTGGGGGGCCCTGCTGCGCTACCGGGGCAAGGAGCGCACCCTCTCCGGGGGCGAGCGCGAGACCACCAACAATCGTATGGAGCTCACCGCCGCCATCGAGGCGCTGGAGGCCCTCAAGCGACCCTGCCGCGTTCGCCTGGTGACCGATTCGGGGTACCTGAAGAACGGCATCAGCCGCTGGATGGCGAACTGGAAGCGCCGGGACTGGAAGACCGCCGACGGCAAGGGGGTCAAGAACCGGGATTTGTGGGAGCGGCTCGATGCCGCAACGCACCGCCATCGCGTGGAGTGGGTGTGGGTGCGGGGGCACAGCGGCCACGCGGAGAACGAGCGCGTGGATGCGCTGGCGCGGGCCGCCATCGAAGACGTGCTCAGAAATGGTTCTTCGCGGAATGTCGGGTAAGGGGCGGCTTGCGCTGCGCGGGCCCCGGGGAGGCGCGCCGGTTCCTCGGAGGGGTGGGCTGCGCGGCACATACCCCGGGGCCCTGTCAGGCAAGGCCCGGGTCTCCTTAACCTGAAATAACGACACATCGCCCGTCCGGAAAGCGTGAAAGCAGGTCGTGCGTGGCGGCCAGAGTCGCCCGCAAGAGGGTTGGTTTGCCCTGACGGGCCGTTGCTCGGCCACAGGGGCAGGCCCGCATTGCTCACAGCGTTGAACGGAGGGACGGGTAGTGCGTCAGATCGTGCTCGATACCGAGACGACGGGCCTCGAGCCAGCGCTCGGTCACCGAATCATCGAGATAGGTTGCGTCGAGCTTGTGAATCGCCGCCTCACTCAGCGGCGTTTTCACCAGTACTTGTGCCCGGATCGGGAGATCGACGGCGGCGCGCTCGAGGTCCACGGCATCGACAACGAGTTCCTCAAGGACAAACCCCGCTTCAAGGACATCGTGGGGGACTTCCTCGACTTCGTACGCGGCGCTGAGCTCATCATCCACAACGCTCCGTTCGACACCGTGTTCATCGATTGCGAGCTCGAGCGCAGCGGGCTCCACTGGGGGCGACTCGGCGAACATTGCAAGATCGTGGACACTCTGGCTCTGGCGCGCGAGCTCCACCCAGGCCAGAAGAACAGCCTCGACGCCCTGTGTCGGCGCTACGGGGTGGACAACTCCCAACGCGAGCTGCACGGAGCGTTGCTGGACGCGGAGATTCTGGCCGACGTCTACCTCGCCATGACCGGGGGTCAGACGACGCTCGAGCTCTACGGAGTTGCAAGGGGCACTGCCGAAGGGCCGGCAGCGCGAGGCCGGATCTCCGTGGAGCGTCCGCCGCTGCGCGTGATCCGGGCGAACGCGCAAGAGCAGGCCGCGCACGCGCGCCGCCTCGACGCCCTCGACGCCGCCAGCGGCGGCCCGTGCGTGTGGCGACGGTGCGACACGTAACGGGACACGCCCCTTGTTGGTGGAACAGGGGTCGTTTCCGTCGTTCGGATCAGTGACTCTTCGATGCGCCTTCGGTCCCCTCCAGGGCCTGGTGCACCATGCGCTGCAGCTCACCGCGCTGGTAGAGCGCCATCACGATGTCGCAGCCGCCGACGAGCTCCCCGTTGATGTAGACCTGCGGGAAGGTCGGCCAGTTGGCGTAGCGCGGCAGGTTCTGGCGGATTTCCGGGTCGGCGAGAACGTTCACGTGGCCGAAGCGGGCGCCGCACGCCTGAAGTGCCTGTACCGTACGCGCCGAGAACCCGCACTGCGGAAAGTGCGGCGTGCCTTTCATGAAGATCACGATGGGCTGCTCGTCGACCTGCTGCTTGATGCGCTCCATTACGTCCATGCTGGCACCTCGAAATACGGGACATTGGGATAGGTGACAGTCTAATGCGATTCGATGTCGATGTAATCCGCCGCCCCGGGCGGGTGATGGACCCGGCTTTTCGCCCGTCAAGATGCGCCCGCGCGCCTTGAATCCGAAGGGCGTCTCCGCGCCCTCGCTTTGCGCACCGGCGAGACATGTGGGCCAGCAAGTGCTCCGGTGGAATTCACACCTAAAACTGAGTAAAATGCTGTGCTATTCTCACGACGTTGCGGACGGGCTCGAACCGCCGAAAACGAGAGCAGGCAGGAGGCAGCTATGAAGAACCCGCTCGACAGCATCTGGGGCACCATCATCTCCGGCGTCATCCTGGCACTGATTCTGGCCGCCATCGTGCCCTACTGAGGGCAGCCGAGCCGGGGTTTGCGCGGGCGGTTCACGGGCCCGCATCCAAAAAGACGTTCCTACCAGACACAGGCACAAGGACACACTTGGGGGGGAGTGCATCATGGAGCCGTTCTTTCTCGCCATTTTCCGCTGGATACACTTTCTCGCCGGCATCACCTGGATAGGGCTGTTGTACTACTTCAACTTCGTACAGGTTCCGGCGATGGCCCAGGCAGGCGCCGACAAGGAAGGCCCGGGGCCCGCCGCCATCAGCAAGTACGTCGCGCCGCGGGCGCTGCTGTGGTTCCGGTGGTCGGCGCTCGCCACCTGGCTGGCGGGCGTGATCTATCTTCTCATCAATGGCCAGTTCGGCAGCGCCGTCATCCTCGGAATCGGAGAGAGCAACGCCTATGCGACGAACATCGGCATCGGCGGCTGGCTCGGGACCATCATGCTGCTCAATGTGTGGGTGCTCATCTGGCCCAATCAGAAGAAAGTGCTCGGCATCGTTCAGGCGAGCGACGACGAGAAGGCGAAGGCGAGGCGCGTGGCGGCGCTGGCATCGCGCACGAACACGTTGCTCTCCATCCCGATGCTGCTCTTCATGGGCGCCGCTTCGCACTGGCTGCCCTACTGAGAAACGAAGGCCCCGGATTCATCCCGGAAAAGCCCGGCCGGCGCGCCGGGCTTTTCGCTTCGGGACTCGGTCAGCCAAAGCAAAGAATGCAAAGCTTCAGCGCGGCTCTCGGGGAAACGGTGCAGATGAGCGTCATCCAAGATGGGCGCCGGGGTATGTGCCGCGCGGTCGCAAGCCCCGCAGGGCGGGGCCGGGAGTGGGCCCGGGTGCCCCGGGAAACCGCACATGCTTGAGGTCGCATGGATAGTCAGGTTCGCCATTTCTTGAAGCTCACCGACCTGGAGCCGCTCGAGCTGCATGCCGTTCTGAAGCGGGCGAGCGAGCTCAAACGCATGCAGCGGGCCGGGGATATGCCGGAGCTGCTCAGCAAGCGGGTCCTCGGAATCCTGTTTGAGAAATCCTCGACGCGCACCCGCATCTCGTTCGAGGCCGCCATGATCCAGATGGGTGGGGGCGCCATCTTTCTCTCCCCGGGGGATACCCAGCTCGGTCGGGGTGAGCCGCTCGAGGACACCGCGCGCATCCTCTCGCGCATGGTGGACGTGGTAGCCGTGCGCACGTTCGAGCACGAGAAGCTCGAGCGGTTCGCGGCGCACTGCAGCGTGCCGGCCATCAACGCCCTCACCGACAAGTACCATCCGTGTCAGCTGCTGGCCGACATTCAGACCTATCTCGAGCATCGGGGGGAGACCTCCGGGCGTGTGTTCGCCTGGGTCGGTGACGGGAACAACATGTGCCACTCGTACATCAACGCGGCGCGCAGCTTCGATTTCGAGCTGCGGATCGCGTGTCCGTCCGGCTACGATCCGGACGCGGACGTGATGGCCCTGGGGGGGGATCGCGTGTCGCTGGTGCGTGATCCGGATGAGGCCGTCCGAGGCGCCGATCTCGTGGTGACCGATGTCTGGGCCAGTATGGGGCAGGAGGACGAGCAGCGCGAGCGCGTTCGCGTGTTCGGCCCCTACCAGGTGAATGCGCAGCTCATGCGGCTGGCGAAGCCGGACGCGCTCGTCATGCACTGCCTGCCGGCCCACCGCGGTGAGGAGATCACGAGCGAGGTGCTCGAAGGTGCGCAAAGCGTGGTCTGGGACGAGGCAGAGAATCGCTTGCATGCCCAGAAGGCGCTGCTTGAGTTTCTCCTCCGGGAATGAGGGCGCGTAACCGCACCGGCCTCCCCCGGCCGTTACCTCTCTTCCGCAGGGCGCGGGCGCCCCGGCGCGCATACCACTTTCGGGCGTTTTGCCCTCGCGTCAAAAGCAATATACTCGAGACATTGTGACGCAGGGCGTAGACTTCGTCCGCGTCATTCCGCTGTGAGGCTCGTTGGTTCGCGAAGGTCCGAGCCCATCGTCGAGGCCCACAAAAGGAGAGCTGCGCCAGGATATCATTGCGGATGAGTGCGCTGCTGGAGGTACGTGAGATGTCGTCCGGGTACGGACGACATCCCGTCGTGCACAACATCTCCATGCACGTGAACCGCGGGACTCTGGCCTGCCTGCTCGGACCGAGTGGGTGCGGCAAGACCACCATTCTGCGGGCCGTGGCGGGCTTCGAGCCCGTGCTGAAGGGCGAGATTTCCCTCGTCGATCGGGTCGTCTCCCAGCCGGGGCTCACCGTGCCTCCGGAGAAGCGGCGTATCGGCATGGTCTTCCAGGACAATGCGCTGTTCCCGCACTTGACGGTCTCAGGTAACGTGGCGTTCGGGGTGCGGCATCGGCGCACCTCCGAGCGACGCGCCGTCGTGGGTGAAATGCTGGAGATCGTCGGGCTCTCGGATCTGGCCGACCGTTACCCACATGAGCTCTCGGGTGGGCAGCAACAGCGGGTGGCGCTGGCCAGAGCGCTGACTCCGCATCCGCAGATGGTCCTTCTCGATGAGCCGTTCTCGAGCCTCGACGTGGAGCTCAAGGAGCGGCTGGGTCGGGAGGTGCGCGACATCCTCAAGGCGCGCAGCATCACCGCGGTGCTCGTGACGCACGATCAGAGCGAGGCGTTTGCCCTGTCCGATCAGATCGGGGTCATGTGCGACGGGCGCATTCTGCAATGGGATACGGCGTATAACCTCTACCACGAGCCGGCTGATCGCTTCATCGCCGACTTCATCGGACAGGGCGTTTTTGTGGAGGGCGTGCTCCTCGCTCCGGATAGCGTCGAGACCGAGCTCGGCGTCATCACCGGTAACCGAGCTTACGGGTGGGGAAAAGGCAGGCGGGTGGAGGTATTGCTACGCCCCGACGACATCCAACCGGATGCGCAGGGCGGGATCTTCGCGCGGGTAGCGACCAAGGCGTTCAAGGGCCCGGAGATCCTGTATTCGCTGAAGCTCCCGACCGGAACCACGCTCCTCTCGCTGTTCCCCAGCCACCTCGATTACGGCGTCGGCGAGGAGGTTCGCGTTCGCATCGCGGCGGACCATCTGGTCGCATTTCCTGTGTGATGAAGCTCACGTTCAGCGGCATCGGCATGACGTCTCAGCGCACGCGGGACCGCCTCGTGGGCCGACTGCGCGACGAAGGTATCCAGCACCCGCTGGTGCTCGCCGCCGTTCAGGAAGTTCCTCGCCACATCTTCGTCGAGGAGGCGCTCGCGAGCCGCGCTTACGAAGACTCGGCCCTGCCCATCGGGCACGGACAGACCATCTCGCAGCCCTACGTCGTCGCGCGCATGACCGAGGCGTTGCTCGACTCGTGTAGCGCACCGGAGCGGGTGCTCGAGATCGGTACCGGCAGCGGCTATCAGACGGCGGTGCTCGCCAGGATCGCCGGGCGGATCTACACCATCGAACGCCACAAGGGATTGCTGGACCGCGCCCGCGAGCGTCTGCATGCGCTCGGCGTCCACAACATGCGTATGCGCCACGCGGACGGATATGCAGGCTGGCCCGAGCACGCCCCGTACGCGGGTATCATTGTGACCGCCGCTCCAAATCATGTGCCGGACAGCCTGTGTGAACAGCTCGCGCCGAACGGGCGTCTGGTGCTGCCGGTGGGTGTGGGAGGTATGCAGCGGTTGCTCATCGTCACGCGTACCGACCACGGTTATGAAGAGCAGTTCTTGGAGCACGTGAGTTTCGTTCCCATGGTGGCGGGGACGAGCTGAGAGCGGGTGAAACTTGCACGCGGCTATGGTGGGACGCTCGTCGTGATGACGGCGGCCCTGTATCTGGCCTCATGTGGATCTTCTGGCATCCGGGCGCCGGTGGGAGATCCGGGTGAGGTCAGGCCCTGGCGCGCCCCGAAAACCGTGGTCAAGAGCTCGGGCGTCAGGCAGCACGTGGTCCGGCGGGGTGAGACGCTGTACGCCATCGCGTGGCGCCACGGCATCGACTACCAGGATCTGGCGGGCTGGAATGAAATCGCGCCTCCCTACACGATCTACCCGGGGCAGAAGCTCACCCTCATCCCCACCGAAGTGCAACGTCGGGCGCGAGCGCCCGCGAAGGACCGAGCGCCTGCTGCGAAAACGCGGCCCGATGCACGAAAACCGAGTGCTGCCCGAGCCTCCAAACCTAAAAATACCCGTGCAGCGGCCGAAAAGAACACCGGAAAACGAAAGATCGACGACGGTCAGCCACCAGGGCGGGCGTCCGGCGCCGATCGAGTGGTCAGTCAGTGGCATTGGCCGGCGAAGGGGCAGTTGATCACGGCATTCAAAGACTCGGGTCACAAAGGCGTGAACATCGCGGGGCAGCTCGGCACCCCGGTGTACGCGGCCGCTCACGGTCGCGTGGTATACACGGGAGGTGGACTCCGGGGGTACGGCGAGCTTATTATCGTGAAGCATAACCATCGCTACCTGAGTGCTTACGCGCATAACAACAAACTGCTCGTGCAGGAAGGCGACACGGTGACAGGGGGCCAGCGCATAGCGGAAATGGGACGCACTGGCACCGATCGCGTGATGCTCCACTTCGAAATCCGGCGCGACGGCAAGCCCGTGGACCCGATTGCATTTCTCCCCAAGCAGTAGGCGGCCCAGGAGAACCTGCATGCCTGACCATGACGAAGTACTCCAGGACGACGGCGACATGGACAACGTGGATTGTTCGGATGAGAGCTTCGACGGCGCGATGGATTCCGAGGAAGCAGAAGCGGAAGGGGAGGCCTTAGGGACCGTGCTCGAAGCGAAGGCATCGGGCGAAACCGGGGAGTTCGAGCTTTTCAGCCGGGACATCCCGGACCGCGAGATGGACGCCACACGCCTCTATCTCAGCGAGATCGGCTTCTCGCCCCTGCTGACCGCTGAAGAGGAAGTCCACTACGCGCGCCTGGCCCAACGGGGCCGCGGGGAGGCGCGCCAGCGGATGATCGAGAGCAATCTGCGGCTGGTGGTCAAGATCGCCCGCCGCTATATGAACCGCGGTCTCGCCTTGCTCGACCTCATCGAGGAGGGCAATCTCGGCCTCATCCGCGCGGTGGAGAAATTCGACCCCGAGCGGGGGTTTCGCTTTTCGACCTACGCCACCTGGTGGATCCGTCAGACCATCGAGCGGGCTCTCATGAATCAGACGCGCACCATCCGGCTGCCGATCCACGTGGTGAAGGAGATCAACGTCTACCTGCGGGCGGCACGGCGGCTCGCCCAGTCGCTCGATCGGGAGCCGAGCCCCGAGGACGTGGCAGAGATGCTCGATAAGCCCATCCACGAGGTGAAACACATGCTCGGCCTGAACGAGCGCGTCACGTCCGTCGACATGCCCCGGACCCCGGACACCGACAAATCCCTCCTCGACTCCATTCCCGACGAGCAGAACACCGATCCCTCGGTGCTGTTGCAGGACAGTGATGTGCAGGCGCACATCGACCTGTGGTTGTCCAGGTTGAACGACAAGCAGAAGGCCGTCGTGGAACGCCGGTTCGGGCTGCACGGCCGCGAGATCGCCACGCTCGAGGAGGTCGGAAACGAGCTCGGCGTCACTCGGGAGCGCGTGCGCCAGATCCAGATCGAGGCGCTCAAGCGCTTGCGCGAGATCCTGGAGCGCGAAGGCTTCTCTGTCGACACCGTGTTCGAGTAGACGCCCCGCCCACCGGCCCTTCCGCTCAGCCTCAACGCTCGATCATCAGCAGCCCCGCGAGCACCCGCCGGTCTTCGGCCATCAGAATGTTGTAGGTCCTGCAGGCCGCCGCCGTATCCATGACCTCGAGCCCTATTCCCTGCTCGTACAGCGGTGCGATCAACGATGCATGTGGAAAGTGCTGGCGCGCCCCGGTCCCGAGGAGCACGATCTCCGGACGGTGTTCGAGCAGGGCGTTCAGGTGCGGTGTGCTCAGCTCTTCGTAGCTCTGCGGCGGCCAATCGCGCACGAGGCGTTCGGGCATGATGATGATGCTGCGCGTGTGCCGCTCCTCATTGACCGTGATATATCCGGGTCCGTAGGCCGAGACCCGATAGGTCGCGGTCCCGGCGTCCAGGTGCAGCTTCATGGTCGACCCCCTGCCGCAGGCGTCGTGCGGCGACCCGTTTGCATGCCCAGTCTACTGCACACGACGCGGCGTGGGGCCCTCGGAGGCGTTGCCGCCGTGCGCGTCGCACCGCGCGGGAGCGCTCGAGAGGAACTCTCGCGCTCGTGCGCGCGAAACGGGCCTGGTGGACGCTGGCTGGCGCCGCGTGCGAGGCACTCGGCATAATGGGCGCCCGCTGCGTGTGTTGAGGAGAGGTTCATGCGACTTATCTTGTTGGGCCCGCCGGGGGCGGGAAAGGGCACCCAGGCGACGTTCGTGAGTCAGCGCTACGGCATTCCGCAGATCTCGACCGGCGATATGCTGCGGGCCGCGGTGAAAGCGAATACGCCGCTGGGGCGCAAGGCCAAGGAGTTCATGGATGCCGGCCAACTCGTTCCGGACAGGCTGATAGTCGACCTCGTGAAAGAGCGGATCGCCGAGCCTGACTGCAAGAAGGGCTTCTTGTTCGATGGATTCCCGCGGACCATTCCCCAGGCGGAGGCCTTGCGGGCGGAGAACATCCTTATCGATTTCGTGGTCGAAATCGTGGTCGATGACGAAGAAATCATCAAGCGAATGGCAGGCCGGCGGCTGCATCCGGGATCCGGACGCACCTATCACGAGGTGTTCAATCCTCCGAAAAACCCGGGGAAGGACGATGTGACGGGAGAGGATCTGGTGCAGCGGGAAGATGACAAGGAGGAGACGGTCCGCGAGCGGCTGGTCGTCTACCACGCGCAAACCAAGCCTCTGGTCGACTTCTACTCGGAATGGGCGCGCAGTGAAGACCCGAGCGCCGCGAAGTACGTCGTCATCCCGGGAACCGGTCCGGTGGAAGAAGTTCGAGATCGCATCTTTCAGGCTCTCGGGTGATCCGGCGCTTGATTGTGCAGTAGGCGCTGTTCGCTGTTGAATGGCCCTTCGCGCTCTAACGGTGGGTCGGATCCGATGGTTCGGAGCGCGTGCAAGTCGGATCAAAGAAGCCATCCGATGCTTTCTCTCCCCCCCTATCGGAAAAAACTTGGTGATTTTCTTGAATACTAAAGAAAATGGTCTAAAGTGGATTAGTAAATTTGGTTATGGGCATGAAGTTCATAAGAACGGATTGCTGTCCACTGACTCGTTGAAGTGCAATACCCGATACAGGGGGAAGGTAATATGGCAACAGCGAAGAAGCGGAAGAAGTCCACTGCCAAGCGGAAGGCAACGGCCAAGCGGCGCAGACCGGCGACCAGGAAGACGTCGGCGCGCAGGAAGGTTTCCAAGCGACGTGTAAGCGCCGCGAAGCGGGTTGCGGCCAGGAAGAAGAAGGCCGCGAAGAAGGTCGCGAAGCGGGCGGCGGCGGCGAAGAAGCGTGCGGCCAAGAAGAAGACGGCCAAGCGCAAGACCGCCAAGAAAAAGGCCAAGCGCAAGACGGCGAAGCGCAAGACCGCCAAGAAGAAGGCGGCCAAGCGCAAGACCGCCAAGAAGAAGGCGGCCAAGCGCAAGACGGCCAAGAAGAAGGCCAAGCGCAAGACCGCCAAGAAGAAGGCCAAGCGCAAGACGGCCAAAAAGAAGACCGCCAAGAAGAAGACCGCCAAACGTCGCAAGAAGACGGCTGCCCGGCGCTGACTCGCCGCGCAGCGCGCGGCGACCCGGTGCGCCGCGGGGCGCGGGCGGTCCCAACGCCCGTATGGACCCCCGGCATGTGTCGCGGTGACGGCGCGGTTCGCCCGGCGGGTGCGGATGTCCCCGCCGCCTCGTGAAAGCCCCATCCGTGGTCGGATGGGGCTTTTGCGTTGGGGCCTCGGGTGAGGAGCCCCGGGGCTCGCGTCGGGTGCCGGGAAGGGGGGGCGGGGCGGACGATTTGAGATAGCCTGGTGTTCATGGAACAATAAAATCCGATGATGGACTGAGGGATTATCCGGCCGTGATCGACGCGAAAGGATACCGAGCCAACGTCGGCATCATCCTCGCGAACCGGTACGGGAAGGTCTTGTGGGCGCGCAGGGTCGGACAGGACGCGTGGCAGTTTCCCCAAGGCGGGATCAAGGAGGACGAGAGTCCAGAGGACGCCCTGTACCGGGAGCTCTATGAGGAGCTGGGCCTGGAGCGCCGCGACGTCGCGGTGGTCGGACGCACCCAGGATTGGCTGCGCTATACACTCCCCAAGCGCTACGTTCGACGTCATTGCAAGCCACTCTGCATCGGACAGAAGCAGCTCTGGTTCCTGCTGCGGCTCGAGAGCGGTGAGGAGGTCGTGCGGCTGGATCGGTTTCACAAACCGGAGTTCGATGCCTGGAAGTGGGTTAACTACTGGGACCCGGCGCGGCACGTGATCTTCTTCAAGCGTGGCGTGTATCGCCGCGCATTGCATCAGTTCGCGCCCTTGCTGTTCGCCGAGCTGATGTCGCCTCCCCGTGCGCAGGGGCATCTGGACAGCGAGGGCGCGGCCCTCATCGAGGTGCCCGCCTCTTACGGAGAGCGCGTGCCGCTCGGCTCCGGCTGGCGTTAGCCGGATCCCCGCCGGTCGGGTGATCCGCTCGTAGAGGGGACGGATCCGTCCCTGGTTCTTTGCGGAATATGGGATGCGCGGCGACGAAGGGGCGCGTGCCCCGGGACCCGTGCCCCTCGAGCTGGCCGTCACCCGATATTCCGAGAAGAACCTTCGCGGCGGGGCAGCCGCTCAAAGCGTGCTGAGAGCGGTCTCGATGGCGGGCAGGGCCGCGGCGAGGCCGGCCCGGTGCGCCTCGTCGCGAAGGCGCCGCAAGCGCGCCATCACCTGATCGCCCCGTGCACCACGTCCGACCTCCACCAGCGCCCGGGCGCGTGCGATAAAGAAATCGCTCCAGGGCAGGGGTTCGGTTTCGGTGTACGCCTCGAGCGCCGCAGCATAGCGCTCGACCATCTCCCAACAACCGGTCTCCAGGCCGAGCTCCATGGCGTTCTGATGGAAGTGCAGGTGGTTGTGGCTCACCGCGCCCGAGGCCAGCAGCGCTTCGCCTTCGGTGAGTGCACGCGTGCGTTCGCCGGCATCATCCGTCACCCGTGCGAGGAGGCTCAGTATCCATGGCCCGTCGAACGCAGGCCGCGTTGCGCGCGCGAGCGACCAGGCGTCGCGCAGCAGGTTCGCGCCTTCTCTGCGCTCGCCGGTCTGCGCCACGGCGTATCCGAGCAATCCGAGAATGTCCGCCTCGAACTGCCGCGACCCGAGGCGCCGCGCAATGATGAGGCTGCGCTCGCACGCGTCGAGAGCCTCGTCCCATCGCAGGGCGTACGGCGACAGACCGGCGAGCGTGTCGCGGGCCACCATCTCCGCGCGCTGATCGCCCACGCGTTCCGCCGTCTGCGCGGCGATGCGGCAGTCCTCGAGGGCGCCGGGGAGATCGTTGAGATACATCCGGGTCACGCCGCGCATGCAGAGATTGGCGCACTCGATGCGCCCGAATCCGTGCTCGCGCGCGAGCGCGATGCAGCGATCGAAGTGCGCGTGCGCGGTGCGCATCCGCCCGCGCTGGTAATAGGCGTCGCCGAGTCCGCCGGAGGCCAGCGCTTCGATCCTGGGCGAGCCGGCGCGGCGCGCGTAGTCGCGCGCGCGCTCGTGCTCCGCCAGGCACCGATCGATGTCCGCCAGCGGGAAGTAGGCGTTGCCGCGGTGGCCGCAGATCTGCGCGAGCAGCTCCACCGGACCGTCATGGCCTATGGCGGCGTGCGCCTGCGCCAGTGCTTCCAGAGCGTCGCCGTGGCGATCGATCAAACGCATGCCGCTGGCGAGCCCGATCCAGGCGCGACATTGCTGTGAGGGCTCGCGAGAGACCGCAATCGCACGGCGGAAGGCGTCGATGGCGTCTTCCACGCGACCGACGTCGCGCAGCAGCTCGCCCTGAAGCCACGTCAGCTCGAATCGGGATGCGATAGGCGGCTCGAGGGCGAGACCCCGCTCGACCAGCGTCAGAGCCTGCTCGAAGCGATAGACGTGCGCCTCGTTTCGCGCCGCTTCGAGATAGGCCGCGGCAGCCCCGGGATCGTTCGCGCGCTCCAGATGCTCGGCGCGCAGGCGTGCGTCTCGTGTCTCGAACCACGCCGCGGTGCGGGCATGGAGCTCGTGGCGCGCCGAGCGCGGCAGCGACGTGTACACCGCCTCCTGCACCAGCGCATGGCTGAACAGGTACGCATCGCCATCGGCATTCACCAGCCCGTCTTCGTTCAGCGCAGCGCAGTCGTAGCTCGAATCCTCGATCAGGTGCCGAAGCGCGGGCAGGGTGAAACGCTGGCCCATGATCGCCGCAGCCTTCACCGCGTGCTTGTCCGCCGGGTGCAGCCGGTCCAGGCGGGCCAGCACCAGGCTGCGGATGGAGCCGGGCACTTCGTCGCCGCCTTCGCCCCCGGCCAGAAGCTGCTCGAGAAACAGGGGGTTGCCGCCGGCGCGCTGGATGCAGATCTCGACCAGCTCGGGAGCCTGCACGTGGATGCCGCGGGCGAGCTCGCGCGCGTCGTCCTCGCTCAGGGGCCCCAGGTCGATGGTCGTGATCAGGGCTCCGCGCGCGGCGTTGCGCCAGGCGGTGCTGATGGGATCTCCCTGGGTGCGCGACGTCATGACCAGCAGCACCGGCGCTTGGCGCGTGGCGGCGGCGATGGCTGCCAGATACGAGAGCGTGTCGCGGTCGGCCCAGTGCACGTCCTCGACGGCGATCATGCAGGGCCGATGCGCGCTTTGGGCTCGCGCCAGCGCGGCGACCAGAGTTCGCTTGCCGTTCGCGCGTGCCGCGCTGTCCATGGCGTCGTACTCCGCGGCGAGGGCGGTGGACTGCGGCAGGTTCAGCAAATCGTTCAAGAACACCTGCTGCTCGGAGTGTACGAGCCCTTCGGCCAGCGCGCGCTCGGCCGCCGCACGGCGTGCATCCGGATCGGCGCAATCACCGACGCCCAACATCTCGCTCACCAGTGCGTGCACGGCGTCCTGGCCCGCGCCCACCCCGAAGTCGAGCACGCGCGCGAGATGGGTCTCGAACCCACGCGCGCGGGCCAGGCTGGCAAAAGCTTCGAGCAGGCGACTTTTGCCGATGCCGGCCTCACCGCGCACCAGCAGGGTGCAGCCGGTATGCACGCCCACGCATGCGTCGAGCACGCTCGCGAACTGGTGGCGCTCCGCGCGCCGCCCTACCAGGTGGCGGCGCACCGGCAGCTCGCTGTGCAAGCCCCGTATGCGCCAGGCACGCACGGGAGCTTCCCGCGCGGAGTCGCACTCTTCGGCGTCTACGCGTTCCCCGAGCGCGCGCCGAACCCCCTCCGTGGCGAGCAGCTCTCCGGGCGCCGCCAGCGCCTGCAGGGCGCAGGCAAGGTGTATGCAGTCGCCGCTCACCGGCGGCGCGCCGGAGCGAGGCCGTCCGTCGTCGGCCACCAACACCTGCCCCGCCGCAAGGCCGGTGCGGATGTGTAGCGCCGATTGGCCGTGGGGGGTCAAGCGTCGCGCTGCCTCGTCGAGCTCGAGGCTCGCGCGCACGGCGCGCTCGGATTCATTGCCGTGGGCCCTCGCCACGCCGAACGCCGCAACCGCCGTGTCGGCGAACTGTGCCAGTATGGTGCCGCCGTAACCGCCCACTACGCCATCTACCAGGTCATAGAAGCGATTCAGAAGCTCGCCCGTCTCTTCCGGATCGGACTCAAAGGTGCGCGGCTCCGGGCGGGCGACACCGACGGCGAGGATGGTGGCCTGGCGCAGCTCCCGCGCCGTGCTCGCGACGCTGGTAGAGGGATCCGGCTCGGCTTGCGAGGCGGCGTCCGCCGGATGCACTGCGCGCGGATCGGCGGGCGCGATCCGTTGTGGGGTGCGGCGTGCCTGGACGACCTCGCGGTAGAGCGCGTCCGTTGCCGGCTCCGGCGCGACTCCGAGCTCGCGCCGCAGGAGGGCGCGGCACGTGCGGTACTGGCGTAGCGCGGAGGCCGTTTGGCCCCGCCGCGCATAGGCGCGCATCAACACGCGGTGCGCCGACTCGCGCAGGGGATCGAGGCCGATGAGCCGCACTGCGGCCGCGATGAGCCGCGGCATGTCGCCCGTGGCCAGGTGATGGTCGATGACGCGCTCCATCGCCGCCAGGGCCTGCTCGCGCAGGCGACTGCGTTCGACGAGCAGCCAGTCCTCGAACGCCGGCGCCCTGGCATGAAATGCCTCGAGCAGATCCCCGCGATACAGCTCGACCGCCCGTTCGGCACCCGATGCGTCCGCGCGCGCGCACGCACGCTCGAACTCGAGAACGTCGACAGCCAGCGCCGCGGTGTCCAGCGTCACGGTATCGCCCTCGCTGGCGAGCGAAGCGTGCTCTCGTTCCGGCAGAGCGCGCCTCAGAGCCGTCAGGGCCTGCCGGAGACTGCCCCTGGCCTGGCCGTCCGGGCTCTCCTCCCACAGCAGCGCGGCGAGCTTGGCGCGCGGCTGCGGCTCGCCGCCGGCGAGCGCGAGATAGGCCAGCAGCGCGCACGCCTTCTTGGAGGGCACGGGCAGGGGACGGCGGACGCCCGCCGTCAGCTCGAAACCGCCCAGAAGATTGAGTCGCAAGTCAGCCATCGGGTGCCAGTCGATGGACGGCGGGCCTTGCGGCGCCCCGCGGTCCCATCCGGCCATCCTATATCACCGAGGCCTTTCACGGGATTTTCACGCACGCCCTCACGGGGCGTTGACGGCGTTCGGTTTCAATAGCCCGCATGAAGCCGGATCAGCCATGGGAAGGAACAGCCGTGACGCTTCGGCCGCCGTTCCGAGCGGCCCGGCGTGGGGACGCGCCCGAGCTCGCCGAGCTTTTCGCCGTATGCTCGGGCGGGGTCGCGCAGTACGTGTGGGAGAGCATGCGCGCATCGTTCCCGGGGCTTACGCCGCTCGAGATCGGAGCGCGCCGCTACGCGCGCGACGACATCGACTTCAGCTACCGCAACTGCGTGGTGGCCGAGCGCGACGGGCGCCTCGCCGGCCTGCTTCTCACCTTTGCGGTGCGCGAACGCGAGAGCGACGCGTCCGCAAGCGCCGACATCCCCGAGATCCTGCGCCCCTACGCGGCGCTCGAGCGGCCCGGCACCTGGTACATCGGCGGGCTCGCGGCGCGGCCGCAGTACGCAGCGCTGGGGCTCGGCAGGCGTTTTCTCGAGCTCGCCGCGACACAGGCTCAGGCGCGCGGTTACGCGGAGCTCAGCGCACTGGTGTTCGAGCAGAACCGCAAGGTGCTGCGCCTGTGTCGGCGCGGTGGGTTCGCCGTCGTGGGGCGGCGACCGGTGGTCCCGCACCCGCTCATCCACTACACGGGCGACGTCGTGCTGTTGAGTGCGCCGGCGGCGCGGATCCTGACCGGAAGGCGAGGTTTCACGGCGCATTCACGCGCGCCGTCACGAGATGCTGACGGCGTAGGGGCAGTATGAACATCGAACGCAGTGAGCGTGGGTATTCGCTCTTCATCCATTCACCACAGGCAAGAAGCGCAGGAGACACGAAATGGCGGTAACGGCGGAACAGCTCAACGAGATGAAACGAGAGGCTTTCGAGGAGAAGCTCGTCGGCGTGCTGAACAACGGCGCGCTGGCGCTCATGACGTCCATCGGTCATCGCACCGGTCTCTTCGACGCCATGTCGAAGCTGCCGGCCGCGAGCAGCGCGGAGGTCGCGGCCGCGGCCGGACTGAACGAGCGCTACGTGCGGGAGTGGCTGGGCGCGATGACGGCGGGCGGCGTCGTCGAGCACGATCCCGAGCGCGGCACCTACACGCTGCCCCCGGAGCACGCGGCGCTGGTCACGCGCGAGGGCGGCAGCGACAACATCGGCGTGTTCGCGCAGTACATCGGTCAGCTCGGCGCGGTGGAAGACGACATCGTCGAGTGCTTCCACAAGGGCGGTGGCGTGCCCTACGAGCGCTACCAGCGCTTCCACGAGATCATGGCCGAGGACAGCGGGCAGTCGGTGTTGCCGGCGCTGAAGGATCACATCCTGCCGCTGGTGCCGGGGCTGACGCAGCGCCTCGAGCAGGGCATCTCGGTGCTGGACGTGGGTTGCGGGCGCGGCAAGGCCGTCAACCTCATGGCGAGCCGGTTTCCCAACAGCCGCTTCGTCGGCATCGATCTGTCCGAGGAGGCCATCGCCTACGCCCGGCGCGAAGCCGATGAGAAGCGGAACTCCAATGTCCAGTTCATCGCGCGGGACCTGAGCGACTTCGACCGCACGGCCGAGCCCGGCGCCTTCGACTTCGTCACCACCTTCGACGCGGTGCACGACCAGAAGGATCCGAAGGCCGTGCTCAAGGGCATTCGCACCTCGCTCGCGGACGACGGCGTCTACCTGGCGCAGGACATCAAGGGCACGAGCCACCACCACGGAGACCGGGATCACCCCATCGGGCCGCTGCTCTACACCATCTCCTGCATGCACTGCATGACGGTGTCGCTGGCGCAGGAGGGCGAAGGCCTCGGCGCCATGTGGGGCAAGGAGAAAGCCCTGGCCTATTTCCGCGAGGCGGGGTTCTCCGACGTACAGGTGCACGAGCTCGAGCACGACTTCCAGAACTACTACTACGCCTGCCGCCCCTGAGGGCGAACCTCGAGCGCGTCCGAGGGCGCCCGTGCGCGGCGGCGTGCACCGGGCGCCCTCGCCGGTGACTGAGACCGCGAGGCTACCCGACGCCGCGCCCACGCGCGGTGTGAGCTGCTGTCCAGCCGCAGACCATGACCTTAAGCTTCAGGGCACCCAAGCCGGCTCCGTCGCCGGCGGTTGAGGCGATTGACGGGTGGTGCAACAAAGAAACCCGCACTTTGGCGGGTTTCCCGATTCTCAAGACCAAAGGGCGAGCACCGCCACCATGCCCGCAACGGTAAGCAAGGTCACGAGCAACGTATCCCAATGAACCCCGGTTGGGGCGCCGCAGTTCGGACAGTGTTTTCCGTGGTGGTTGGGGTGATGGCACCTGTCGCAAATCGCCCTTCTCACCATGACTCCTCAATGAGCGGCCCATAACCCTACGGCGCCGTTTTTTACTGTAGTATTCAGCTCGATGATATACGAAGTCGTCCGTACGTATTTGCACCTACCACCCCACAGTGACAGAGACATTACGGGAGCCCAGGAAACTCCCGTGTATCCAATAGCGACCCATAACAGGTAACCAATCATCGCAACCGCCGCGATGACAACAATCAAGATCTAGATAATGGCCATGCATAGCGAAGCAGCTCCAAAGGAGGACAGAGCGACGATGGATGTATTGCGATGCGCGGGGACACGCGAAAACACCCCGCAACCGACCCAATGCAGATCAACAAAGCCCCATCCAGCCCCGAGGACCGAATGAGCCACTGCGATAATGTCCTGAGAAGCGAGGCAGGGTAGGGGAGCGGAATTGGTGGAGGCGGCGGGAATCGAACCCGCGTCCGCGAGCACTCCGCCCTTGGCTCTACATGCTTAGCCCGTCTTTGTGTTTAACCACACGCCGCCCGGCGGGCAGGGCCGGCGAGTGGCGAGTCCGGCTGGGTTTTAGCGAATCGGCTTCGGACAAGCCTCATCGCGAGCTTGTGTGAGTCGACCCCTGAGCTGAGCGCACAAGCACGGACTCGGTCAGAGGCTGGCCGTCTTTAAGCAGCCAGAGCGTAGTTGTCGTCGTTGGCAACTATCTTGGTTGCAGCTGGATTTACGAGGTATGCTGCGCCTCGGCATGCACCTCGGGTTTTGCTACCCACGTCGAGACCGGTCGCCCCCTTGCAACATCTGTACTCCAATTATAACGGCAAGCGCCTCGGTTGCGTGAGCCGGGCGGCGCCCCGCTCATCCAGCTTTCAGTAGGCGCTCCTTCTGGCGTTGCCACTCCCGTTCCTTCTCGGCGGCGCGCTTGTCATGCTTCTTCTTCCCGCGGGCGGTGGCGATCTCGACCTTCGCCCGCCCGTGCTTCCAGTACAGGCGCGTGGGCACCAGAGTGTAGCCGCGCCGCTCCACCGCGCCGACCAGACGGTCGATCTCGTCGCGATGCAGGAGCAGCTTGCGCGTCCGCCTGGGGTCGGGCTCGACGTGAGTCGAAACCGACGGCAGCGGGGTGATGTGCGCGCCGAGGAGCCACGCCTCGCCGTGCTTCAACAGCACGTAGCTCTCCTGGAGCTGCGCACGCCCGGCACGCAAAGCTTTCACTTCCCACCCTTCGAGGGCCAATCCCGCTTCGAAGAAGGTCTCGAGGGTATACTCATGGCGCGCCTTCTTGTTCCGCGCGATGAGGTTGCCGTCGCCCGGCCCCTGTTTCTTCGGCTTGGCCATGTGTCCCGCTCCGACGAGGTCGGCGCCCGGCGACCGCCACGAGCGCGCTTTCAGCCTACACCAAACACATGGCGTTCGGCTGTGTTATTTTCAACGGCGGTGCAAACCGGCGGGTATCCACCCGCTCGCGGCGAGGGGGGAGCAAGGCGTGGGATCGAGGGTCGAGCGAAGCGCGGTCGTGCCGCACAGCGCCGCGGCGATGTACCGGCTCGTGACCGATGTGGAGGCCTACCCGGACTTTCTGCCCTGGTGCGTATCCGCCCGGGTGCACTATCGCAGCAGCGCGCAGATGGAGGCGACTCTCCAGGTGGCAAAGGGACCTCTGCGCACCCGCTTCACCACCCGCAACACCCTGCACGAGGCCCGACGCGTGGAGATGCACCTGGTGGAGGGACCTTTCTCCTACCTGGTGGGAGTCTGGACCTTCGACGACCTCGGCCAGGACCGGTGCCGGGTCTCCCTGCACATGGCTTTCGAGTTTTCACGGCCCCTGGTCAAGGCTGCGGCCGCCCCCATCTTCGAGGACATCGCCGCCACCATGGTGCAGTCCTTCCGCCGACGCGCCGATGCCGTGTATGACGACGCGTGAGCTGATCAGCGTGGAGGTGGCGTACGCACGTCCGGACGTGCAGGTGGTGATCCCGCTACGGGTGCCGCCGGGGGCCACCGTAGAGGCGGCCATTCGCGCGTCGGGGATCCTGGAGCGGTTCCCGGAGATCGATCTGAGCCGGCATCGGGTGGGCGTATTCGGAAAGCTGACCGAGCCTGACCGGACGCTGGAGGCCGGCGATCGGGTGGAGATCTACCGCCCGCTCGTCGTCGATCCCAAGACGGCGCGCCGGCGGCGGGCCAGGCGCCGTGGGAGCTCCGGAGTCAGTCGCCGCCGAAGATGCTACCGAGGCGCCCGAATATCCCATCCGGCTCCTGGTCGGGCACGCTGACCACTACTCCCTCGCGCCCGGACTCGTCGGGCATGCCCTCGGCCGGTTCCACGTCGCCGTCCACGCGCACCAGCGCACCGTCTTCGAAGAACACCGACAGGCGCCGCTGTACGCGCGAGCCGCCCCCCTCCTGGAAGCTGTAGATATAGTCCCAGCGATCCTGGTGAAAGGCGTCTACGACGAGCGGCGTCCCGAGCACGAACTGCACCTTGCGCTTGTCCATGCCGCGCTCGAGCTGGCTCACCTGCTCTTGGGTGACGACGTTGCCCTGCTGGATATCCAAGCGGTAGGGGAAGCTGCCGCACGCACCGAGTGCACCGCCCATGGCGAGGGCCAGAACCAAGGATGCCGGTCCCGAGCGGATTCGAAAGGACATGTGTTCCTACGCGACCATCCCGGCGGAGAAGCGCATTATAGCGCCCGTGCTCGCCTTCCTACGAGGTCCTAATCGCAGGAGCCCTCGAGCATTTCGCGTGCATGGGCGAGGGTCTGGGCGGTTATCTGAAGTCCGCCGAGCATCCTGGCGATCTCACGCACCCGCTCCTCGCCGCTGAGGGCCTCGAGCTGCGTGCGGGTCGCAGCCTTCTCGGAATACTTCTGGACCTGAATATGGTGCGCGGCCTGGGAGGCCACCTGGGGCAGATGAGTGATGCACAACACTTGCCGTCGTTCGGCCAGCCGGCGTAGATGCTGGCCCACGATCTGCGCCACACGCCCGCCTATCCCGGCGTCGACCTCGTCGAAAACGAGGGTGGGAACGCCGCTGCCTTGGGAGGCGATGACCTGGATGGCCAGGCTGATGCGCGAGAGCTCGCCGCCAGAGGCGACCCGGGCCAGGGGCCCCATCGGCTGTCCCGGATCGGTGCTGACCAGGAACTCCACGTGGTCCAGCCCGTGGGGAGTGGGGCGCTCCTCGGCCGCGTGCTCGACCCTCACCTGAAAACGCCCGCCGGTCATGCCCAGCTCGCGCATGTTGGCGCTCACCGCTTCACACAGCGCGTCGGCGGCCCGCCGTCGCTCCTCGAAGAGCGCACGGGCCACTTCGCGGTATTGCTGGCCTACGGCCGCCAGCTCCTGCTCCAGGGACTCGCGCCGCCCGGCGCCGTGCTCGAGCGCCTCCACCTCCGCCACCAGCCGGGGGGTCAGTGCGGGCAGCTCCTCCGCGGGGACGCGGTGCTTGCGGGCGAGAGCGTGGATGGCGCCCAGCCGCTCTTCCAGCCATTGGTATCGCTGCGGGTCGAGCTCCAAGTCCTCGGCGTAGCGGCGCAGCGCGCTCGCAGCCTCCTCCACGTGCACGGTGGCGCTCTCGAGCAGCGAGATCGGCTCCGGGAGCCGCTCGTCGTAGGCGTGCAGCTCACCCAGTGAGCGCCGGACGCCGCCGATCTGGCTGAGCACGGCGGCGTCGTCGTCGCCGCAGAGTCTCTCCACGGCTTGCTGATACGTTTGCAGCAGCTCGCTCGCATGGCTCATGCGGCGATGCTCGCCGTCGAGCTGTGCGGGCTCGTCGGGCTCGAGATTCAGTCGCTGGAGCTCCTCGAGCTGGTAGCGGAGAAAGTCCAGGCGTGCCTCCACCTCCCCCGGGGTGCTCTCGAGACGCTCCCGCTCCGCGTGCAGGCTGCTCCAGCGCGCATAACACTCGCCGAGTCGTGCGAGGGCCCGCCCGTGACCCGCGTACTCATCGAGGATCTGGCGCTGCGTCGCCCGGCGCAACAGCGATTGGTGGGCATGCTGTCCGTGAATGTCGATGAGCAGATCGCCCAGCTCGCGCAGAGTCTGCACCGGCACCGGTCGGGTGTTGATCCAGGCGCGCGAGCGCCCGTCGCGCCCGACCGAGCGCCGCAGCACACACTCGCCCTCGGAGCTGTCGAGCTCGTGCTCGAAGAGCCATTGTCGCGCCGCCGGCACGGCATCGAGGTCGAAGACGGCGCTAACCTCGGCGCGCTCGCGGCCGGCGCGCACGGCGTCGCTGTACGCACGCTCGCCGAGCGCGAGGCTCAGTGCGTCGACGAGGATGGATTTTCCCGCGCCGGTCTCCCCGGTCAGCACCGTCATGCCGGGTTCGAGCTCCAGATGGAGGCTGACGACCACGGCGAAGTCGCGGACCGCGAGCTGAATCAGCACGGCTACAGCTCCTTTCCCCAGTGCAGCTTGGCGCGCAGCGTGGCGAAATAGTCGTGCTCCGGAGGATGGATCAGGCGCAGCCGGCGCTCGTGTTGCTGAATGCGGATGCGATCTCCCGGCTCGAGCTCGAGCGTCGACTGTCCATCACAGGTGAGCTGGGCCTCACCCTGTCGGCTCGCATGCATCACGAGCTCGATGCGGCTCGCGCCGTCGACGACGATGGGGCGGCTGGTCAAGGTGTGCGGGCAGATGGGCACGATCGCGATGGCGTCGAGGGTAGGGTACAGGATGGGGCCACCGCCCGAGAGTGCGTACGCGGTCGAGCCCGTGGGTGTGGATACGATGACGCCGTCCGAGCGCTGCCGATTCACGAGACGCGAGTTGACGAATGTCTCGAACTCGATGAGACGCGCGATGTTCCACTTGTGGGCCACCACATCGTTCAGCGCGCTGACATCCACTACCTGAGCGCCGTCGCGCAGGATGCTCGCGCGAAGCAGGGAACGCTCTTCCTCGGCGAAGTGGCCGGAGAAGATTTCTTGCACGCGCTCTGACATCTCGTCGGGCATGATGTCCGCGAGGAACCCGAGTCGGCCCAGATTGATGCCGAGCACGCGTACGTCCTGGCCGACGAGGGAGCGCGCCGCGCTCAGAAAAGTGCCGTCGCCGCCGACCACAATGACCAGGTCGCAGGTGCGGCCGAGCGCCTCGCGCTCCGCGACCTCCAGTCCGAAGGTGGGGAGAGCGCGTGCGCTGTCCGCATCGAAACGCAGGTTGACGGGAAGCTTCTGCAGGTCGGCGATGAGGCTTTTGAGGGTGGTGACGACTCGCTCGTCCCCGGGCTTTCCAATGAGCCCTACATGTTTGAACACGCCCAGCTCCCGACGGGTGGCTCCGCTGCCTCGCGCCGCCACAACTTAGCACGTCCCGACGACCCGTCAAAGCTGGCCGGCTTTTCCGCGAAGGACCTGAAATCCTGGGTGTCGCCATTTGGGAGCTCGCTCGGCGGCGGACCGCCGAGCGCGACAGCCGGGGCGCGCCGCGCCCAACGGCTTGTCCCGGGGAGCGCTTTTGCACTCTATACTGGAGAGTGCTAAATTTTTTGGCGTTTTCAAGGCGATGGCCATGGGCGGCGCGGATAGCAAGCCACTGCAGCTTACCGATCGAAGCCAGCATCTGCTGAAGACGCTGGTTGAGGCGTATATCCGGGAGGGGCAGCCCGTAGGGTCGCGCGTGCTGGCGCGGGAATCGGGGCTGGATCTGAGCCCCGCCACTGTGCGCAACGTCATGGCCGACCTTGAGGACATGGGCCTGGTGCGGTCCCCGCACACGTCCGCGGGTCGCGTGCCCACCGTGCACGGCTACCGGCTGTTCGTCGACACGCTCCTCACGGTCAAGCCGCTGCAGAGGGCCGAGGTCAAGCAGCTGAGCGAGCAACTCATCGGTGACCTCAATCGCGAGGAGCTGCTGAGCGCGGCCTCGCGGCTGCTCTCGGAGGTCACCCATCTGGCCGGTCTGGTCACGGTGCCGCGCGGCGAGCAAAGCGTCCTGCGCCAGGTGGAGTTTCTGCCGCTCCGCGGGAATCAGGTGCTCGTCATCCTGGTGGTCAACGAGCGCGAGGTTCAGAATCGCATCATCCATACCCAGCGCCGCTATACCCAACCGGAGCTCGAGCGGTCCTCCAATTATCTGAATGCCCGCTTCGCGGGGCGCGGCCTCGAGGACGTGCGCCAGGAGCTGCTGCGCGAGATGCGCGAGCATCGCGAGGATATGCAGAACATCATGAGCCTCGCTCTGGAGATGGCGGACAAGGCGTTGGTCGCGGAGGAGTCGCAGGACGACTTCGTGGTGGCGGGTCAGACGAATCTGATGGAGTACGTGGAGCTCTCGGATCTGGACAAGCTCCGTCACCTGTTCGAGGCTTTCAACCGCAAGCGTGACATCCTGTATCTGCTCGACCAGGCACTCAAGGCCAAGGGCGTGCAGATCTTCATCGGCGAAGAGTCGGGCTACGAGGCGCTCGATGAGTGCAGCGTCGTGACCTCGGCCTACGCCGTGGACGACCACATCCTCGGCGTGCTCGGGGTCATCGGCCCGACCCGTATGGCCTATGAGCGCGTCATACCCATCGTCGAGCTGACCGCGCGCCTGCTCGGCGCGGCCTTGAACAGGTCACATTGACCCCCATATGCCTACTATGGCGCGTGCCGGGGCGGCACGAGGCGTCTTTGCGCGCGGAGACAGAGGCAGCGCGAGACGATGGCCGGTAGCGGGGAGCGGTAGCTGGAGCGAAGACATGTCCAAGGAGAAGTCGATGTCCGAAGAGAGTGCATCGCGAACGCGGGGCAACGGCGAGGCACCGGCGGCGGAGGCGCCTGGGGCGACGCAGGAAACGGCGCAGTCGGCCGGGCCCGGGGGGCCGCAGGGCGGCCAGGGCGGGGCCACCGCGACCGAACCCGAGGAGCCGCAGGGCGGCCGCGAGAAGGCACCTGTGGAGGAGGCGGCGGCGAGCACCGCCGAACCGGAGCCCCAGGGGCCTTCTGCGGAGGAGCTTGCGCGCAAGCTCGAGGCGGCCGAGAAGAAGGCCGAGGAGCACCGGGATCAGGCCCTCCGGGCGCGGGCCGAGGTCGAGAATCTGCACAAGCGCTCCACACGCGAGATCGAGAACGCGCACAAGTACGCGCTGGAGCGCTTCGTGGGTGAGCTGCTGCCCGTCAGGGACAGCCTGGAGCTCGGGCTCTCGGCGGCCCGTGACCACGAGGTCGACATCGCCAAGGTGCGCGAGGGCATGGAGCTCACCGTGAAGATGTTCAAGAGCGTGATGGACAAGTTCGGCATCGAGGAGGTCGCGCCGGCGCGGGGCGACCCCTTCGACCCGCAGTATCAGGAAGCGATGTCCACTCAGGACGTGGAGGACGTGGAGTCCGGTCACGTGGTGATGGTGGTGCAGCGGGGTTATCTGCTGAACGGGCGGCTCGTGCGCCCCGCGATGGTCATCGTGGCCCAATGAACGGCATTCGCATGGTTGAAATCAAGGGGGCCGGCCCAATATTCACGGGCAAGTTCGGGGCACCCATGAAGGCACACAGGCACGAGAGGAATTCGCAGCGGAGACGATAGTCATGGCCAAAATCATCGGAATCGACCTGGGCACGACCAACTCCTGCGTCGCCGTCATGGAGGGCGGCAAGCCCAAGGTGATCGAGAACGCCGAGGGCAGTCGCACGACGCCGTCGGTCGTCGCCTTCACCAAGGACAACGACATGCTGGTCGGCCAGGCCGCGAAGCGGCAGGCCGTGACCAATCCGCACAACACGCTCTTCGCCATCAAGCGGCTCATCGGACGGCGCTACGAGGATTCGGTGGTGCAGCGCGACATCGAGATGGTGCCCTACAAGATCGTCAAGGCCGACAACGGCGACGCCTGGGTGGAGGCCAAGGGCAAGAAGATGGCGCCCCCCGAGATCTCCGCGCGCGTGCTCCAGAAAATGAAGCAAACGGCGGAGAGCTATCTCGGCGAAGAGGTCAAGGAGGCCGTCATCACGGTCCCCGCCTACTTCAACGATTCGCAGCGCCAGGCCACGAAGGACGCCGGGCGGATCGCCGGGCTCGAGGTCAAGCGCCTCATCAACGAGCCGACCGCCGCCGCGCTCGCCTACGGCATGGACAAGAGGCGCGGCGACCAGAAGATCGCGGTTTTCGACCTGGGCGGGGGCACCTTCGACATCTCCATCATGGAGATCTCCGAGGTCGAGGGTGAGCACCAGTTCGAGGTGCTGTCGACCAACGGCGACACGTTCCTCGGGGGCGAGGATTTCGACCTGCGGGTCATCGACTACCTCGCCGACGAGTTCAAGAAGGAGCAGGGCATCGACCTCAAGCGCGACCCGCTCGCGCTGCAGCGGCTCAAGGAGGCCGCTGAGAAGGCCAAGATCGAGCTCTCGTTCGGCCAGCAGACCGAGGTCAATCTGCCGTACATCACCGCGGATCAGAGCGGCCCCAAGCACCTCAACATCACGCTCACGCGCGCCAAGCTCGAGTCCCTGGTGGAGGACCTCATCGCGCGCACCGTAGAGCCGTGCAAGCTCGCTCTCAAGGACGCCGAGCTCAATGCCTCGGACATCTCCGACGTCATCCTGGTCGGCGGCCAGACGCGCATGCCGAAGGTGCAGGAGATGGTGAAGGAGATCTTCGGTCGCGAGCCGCGCAAGGACGTGAACCCGGACGAGGCGGTGGCCGTCGGCGCGGCCATCCAGGGCGGCGTGCTCGCGGGCGACGTGAAGGACGTGCTGCTCCTCGACGTCACGCCGCTCTCGCTGGGCATCGAGACCCTGGGCGGCGTGATGACCAAGCTGATCGAGCGCAACACCACGATTCCGACCAAGGCCACGCAGACGTTCTCCACGGCGGAGGACAACCAGACGGCGGTGACCATTCACGTGCTGCAGGGCGAGCGCGAGCGCGCGACGCAGAACAAGTCGCTGGGCCGCTTCGACCTCGCCGACATTCCGCCCGCACCGCGCGGCGTACCGCAGATCGAGGTCACCTTCGACATCGACGCCAACGGCATCCTGAACGTCTCGGCCAAGGACAAGGCCACGGGACGCCAGCAGTCTATCGTCATCCGGGCCTCGAGCGGCCTCAACGAGGACGAGGTCGAGCGCATGATGAAGGACGCGGAGGCGCACGCCGAGGAGGACAAGAAGTTCCGCGAGCTGGTGGACGTGCGCAACCAGGCGGACAATCTGATCCATGCGACCCGCAAATCGCTCAAGGAGCTGGGCGATCAGGTCGAAGAGCAGGAGCGCAAGGACGTCGAGGCCGCCATCGAGGATCTGCAGGAGGCGGTCAAGGGCGACGACAAGAATGCCATCGAGGAGAAGTCGAACCGTCTGGCGGAGGTCTCGGGCAAGCTCGCCGAGCGCGTCTACAAGAAGAGCGCGGAGGCCGAGACTGCCGCCGGCGGCGGTCAGGATCAGGGCGCCGAGAGGAAGCCCGGTGGCGGTGGCGAGGACGTGGTCGACGCGGAGTTCGAGGAGGTCGACGACGAGAAGAAATAACGTGGATGCGGGCAGATCCGCGCCCGCAGCCGTGGACCGGCGAGACATGCGGGCTAGCTAGACAAGCGTTCCGGCGCGAGGCCAGAGAGGCGCTCGCGCCTTCGCTTTTCCGACGGGACCATGGCGAAGCAAGACTACTACGAAGTGCTGGGGGTCGCGCAGAACGCGAGCGATGACGAGCTGAAGAAGGCCTATCGCCGTATGGCGATGAAATACCATCCGGACCGCAATCCGGATGACCCGAGCGCTGCGGAGCGATTCAAGGAAGCCAAGGAGGCCTACGAGGTCCTGTCGGATCCCCGCAAACGGGCCGCGTACGATCAGTTCGGGCACGCGGGGGTGGATCCCAGCGCCGCGGCCGGCGGGGGCTTCGGCGCCGGTGCTGGTGCCGGATTTCGCGACATCTTCGACGAGGTCTTCGGCGACATCTTCGGCGGGGCACGCGGTGCCGGCGCCCGCGCGTTTCGGGGCGCGGATCTGCGCTACGAGCTCGAGCTCAGCCTCGAGGAAGCGGTGCAGGGCACCACGGTCAAGGTTCGGGTGCCGAGCAAGGTGTCGTGCGAGGAGTGCGGCGGCAGCGGTGCAGCGAAAGGCAGCAGGCCGGTGCGCTGCAACACCTGCGACGGAGTCGGCCAGGTTCGCATCCAGCAAGGCTTCTTCTCCATCCAGCAGACCTGCCCCCGGTGCCGCGGCACGGGCAACCTGGTCACCGATCCTTGCCGCAAATGCCGCGGCGAGGGCCGCGTCTTCGAGCACAAGTCTCTGTCGGTCAAGGTGCCGCCAGGCGTCGACACGGGCGATCGGATTCGACTGGCTGGTGAGGGCGAGCTCGGCGAGCAGGGCGGACCGCCCGGAGATCTCTACGTGGAGATCCGGGTCAAGCCGCATCCCATCTTCACCCGCGAGGGCAACGATCTGCTGTGCGAGGTGCCCGTCAGCTTCCCGGCGGCGGCTCTGGGCGATGAGGTGGAGGTGCCGACCCTTCATGGACGCGCCAAGATCAAGGTACCCTCGGGGACGCAGTCGGGGCGGCCGTTTCGCCTGCGGGGCAAGGGCGTGCATCCGGTGCGCGGGGGCCCCACGGGTGACTTGATCTGTCGGATCGTGGTGGAGACGCCGGTGAATCTCGACGAGCGCCAGAAGGAGCTCTTGCGTGAGCTGGACGCTTCCGTGAGCGGCAAAGGCAAGAAGCACAGTCCGCGAGAAAGCTCGTGGCTGGATCGGGTCAAGCAGTTCTTCGAGGATCTGGCCGGTGAGTGAGCCTACACGGGTGGCGGTGGCCGGCGCCGCTGGTCGCATGGGGCGCACGCTGATCGCCGCGTGCCAGGAGGACGAGCGCTTGGCGCTCGCCGCGGCGAGCGAGCGTGCCGGCGACGTCGCCGTCGGGCGCGACGCGGGGGAGGTGGCCGGGATCGGCCCGGTGGGCGTCGCGGTGGCGGATGCCCTGGTCGATGTCGGCGGGGATTTCGACGTGCTCGTCGACTTCACCACGCCGGAGGCAACCCTCGCCAATTCGGGCGTCTGTCGCCGGGCCGGCAAACGCATGGTGGTGGGCACGACCGGATTGTCGAGTGAGCAGCGCGCGGCGTTGAGCGAGGCGGCGCAGGACATCGCCATCGTGTTCGCACCCAACATGAGCGTCGGTGTCAATCTCTGCTTCAAGCTGCTCGAGGTCGCGGCGCGCGTGCTCGGCGACGAGGTGGACATCGAGATCGTGGAGGCGCACCACCGGCACAAAGCCGACGCGCCCTCGGGCACGGCGCTGAGGCTCGGGGAGGTCATCGCCGAGACCCTCGGGCGCGACCTGCGGGCGTGCGCCGTCTACGGACGCGAGGGTCGCACCGGGCCCCGCGATCGGCGCACCATCGGGTTCGAGACCATTCGCGCCGGCGACATCGTGGGCGAGCACACCGTGCTCTTCGCGGGCGAGGGCGAGCGCGTCGAGATCACGCACAAGGCCTCCAGCCGCATGACCTTCGCCCGGGGAGCGCTGCGGGCGGCGTGTTGGGTCGCGGGGCGCGAGCCCGGACTCTACGACATGCAGGACGTCCTCGGCCTCCGCTGACCCCTTAAAAAAGGTTCTTCGGCACACACCCCGGGACCCATCTCGGAGAGCGCTGGTTGGCGTGCTTTCCCGGAAATCCGCGAAGAACCAAAAAAAAACCTCTCACCACAGAGGACATCCGAGGTTAAAAGGTGCGCTTCTCGCCCGGCTGCATGGGGATCACCTCGGTGGGGTAATCGCCCAGCGCCGCCTTGAACTCCTCGGGCGTGCCCTTGAGCGGCGGAAACGTCCCGTAGTGGATGGGGATTACCTGCCGGGTGTTCAGCAAGTTGCGCACCGCGTAGGCCGCGTGGCCGGGGTCCATGACGAAATGTCCGCCGATGGGCAGCAGGGCGAGGTCCGGTTCGTAATACTCGGCGATGAAGCGCATGTCGCCGAACACGCCGGTGTCACCGGCGTGATAGACGGTGAATCCGGATTCGAGACGGATGATGTATCCGGCGGGCTCCCCGGCCGGGTGCAGGCGCTTCTCGCCGGACGCGGGGTCCGTGTGCAGAAACTCCGAGCTGTGCTCGGCGTGCACCATGGTGATGGTGACGTCGGCGTCGAGCGGGCGGATCGGTCCGCTCTTGTTGAAGCGTATGAGCTGATCGTAGGGCACGAGTCCCAGCGTTCCGAAGGTATGTCCCATATCGGCGTTCATGGCCACCCGCGCGCCGCTCATCTTCGCGATCTCGGCGGTGTCTCCCACGTGATCGCCGTGTCCGTGGGTCACCAGGACGAGATCGACGCGACCCAGCTTCGACAGGTCCTTGAGCGAGTCGGGCGTCTTCGGGTTCGCGGTGATGAAGGGATCGACGAGGATCACCTTCCCCGAGTCGGTGGTGATCTTGAAGGCCGACTGTCCGAAGAACTGAAGCTCGAAGGCCGCGGCGTTCCCGGCCCACGCAAGCAACAGACCGAGGCAAAAGCCGGAAAGCAACCGTCTCGAGTGGCGACGAACAACTGTCATGGGGTTCTCCTCCTACGTTGTGCGACTTTGAAACTCCAAGGCGGCACGCGGGAGGGCGCCACAGCGATCTAGAGGCTGCGTGAACGATTTGTTCACGGCCGCGCCCTGAGCTGCAAGGCCCTCTGGGTCGCCGTCCAGCCCAGCTCCAAGGCGAGCCCGACGACGAGCCCGTAGGCGGCGTTGGTGACCACCGCCACCACCGCGGTGGCGAGGATAACGGCCAGACAGCGCGGGCGCCCGTCGAAGAGGCGCCGGGTTGCCACCAGGTCCAGGCCGGCAAAGGTCAGCAGTGCCCCGAGCGCAGCCAGCGGAATGATCGACAGCGCCTCGGTTGCGCGCGGTCCGAAGAGCAGGCCGAGGGCGAGGCAGGTCGCCCCGAAGATCAGCGGCGCCAGACCGGTGCGGGCCCCGAAGCGGTGCTGGGTGACCAGCCCGCCCGCGCCATGGCACATGGGCAGGGCGCCCATGGGCGCCAGTATCACGTTGAGTACGCCGGAGGTGAGCCCGAGCCGCCGGGGCGTGATGCTTCGGGACCCGTCGGGGAACAGGGTCGCGGCGATGGCTGCGGTGGCCAGCACCGCGTTGGCCAGGGTGAGGGGGAGCTGGGGCAGGAGGGTGCGCTCGGCGGCCGTGGCCAGCTCGGTTGTGGTGGGCAGAACCAAGGCCGGCAGGCTCAGCTCCCCCAGCGACCCCGCCCATGCGAGCGGAGCGCCCGTGGCGATGGACCACGCGGTGGCGCCGGCCAGGAGCAGCAACGCCGCGACGCCGGCCGCCGCGGTGCGCAGCAGCGCGAGCAGTAGCACCAGACACACGGCCCCCAGGTACGCACTCTCGCCCATGAGCTCCAATCCGTGGAGGGCGAGCGTCAGGCCGATGCCCACCTGCACGCCTGCCAGCACGGATTGGGGCACGACGCGGGCCGCGCGCTCCAGGGCGCCGCACAGCGCGAGCACTGTCAGCGACAGACCTATCAGGAGCCCGGCGGCGGCCACGGTGCCCGGCGTGAGCGCCCCGGCGATGGCGATGGCCGCCACCGCCTTCATGGGCTGCACCGGGACGGGGCGGCGGTAGATGACGGCCACCGCGATGGCGAATCCGCCGAAACCGACGAGCACGCCGGTCGCATCCAGCCCGCTGACCAGGACGGCGCCCAGCACCAGCGGCAGGAACGTGCCGAGGTCGGCGAACGCTCCGGAGAGCTCACGCAGTGTCCGTGACCCGGCACCGGGCCGATCCGGCGCTGCTCCGTCGCCTTCCATCGTCCGATCGTCCTCCCCCGCCGCCAGAGACGCAGCGCGGTACCTGCCTCGCGGACGGCGGCGTCCATGCGTCCGGTCTCGGCACCGTGCTCGGGCGTCAGCGGCCGCGGCAGCGTGCGGCGAGTGTCCCGCCTCCATTCTACGTGTGGGGACAGCGTGCACCAACGCGGGCGCGGCGCTGCGCTCGTTGTTCACGGCGGCCCTGGGCGCGCTATTCCCCGAGCGAGATGTCCATCGCCGTCGGACGGCCCATACTGCGCTGATCGAGGGCGATGGCCTTGATCAGCGCGTACACCCGTCGGCCAGGCTCCAGCCTCAGCTCGTGCACCGACTGGCGCATGATGCGGGCCCACAACGGCTTTCCCACGTCCAACAGCACGTGCACCTGCGGGCCGGGGTCCGTTCCGATCTCCTGCACCCGGGCGGGCAGGATGTTGAGGATGCTGGTGCCCTCGGGCGGACGCAGGCTGAGCGCGACATCGCGCGAGCGGATGCGCAGGTTGAGCTCCGCGCCGATGGGCAGATCGGTGAACGGNNCCGTCGAACCCGAAGCGGGTTATCCCCCGGGCGGCTTCGTGACCCTTGACGGCGACTCTGAGCACGGCGCCCGCGTCCAGTCGCCCGGTGTACGGGCGCAGGTCGAGTCGCGCCGTCAGCTCCTCCAGCGGACCCGCGGCGACGACGCGGCCTTCCGACATGAGGATCAGATCCTGCGCGAGCCGCAGCACCTCGTCCAGGGCGTGGCTCACATAGAGGATGGGCAGGCTCAGCTCACGGGTCAGGCGCTCGACGAAGGAGAGGATCTCGTCCTTGCGCGCGGCATCCAATCCGACCAGCGGCTCGTCCATGAACAGCACCTTGGGACTCGCCAGCACCGCCCGCGCGATGGCCACGCGCTGGCGCTCGCCGCCGGAGAGGGTGTCGGGTCGCCGGGCGAGCAGGCCGTCGAGATCGAGCACCTGGATCACCCGTTCGAGCCCGAAGCGGCGCTCCGCGGACGGCGTGCGGTTCAGCCCGTAGGCCAAGTTCGAGCGCACGGAGAGATGCGGGAAGAGGCGCGCATCCTGGAACACGAAGCCGATACGCCGCCGGTGGGGCGGTACGAAGACTCTGGAGCCGTCCTGCCAGATCTGGCCGTCGAACTCGATGCGGTTGTCGGGCGCGCGTTCGAGCCCGGCGAGCAGGCGCAGCAGGCTGCTCTTGCCACTCCCCGAGGGTCCGAACAGGGCGGTTACCTCCTGGATGGGGACGTCGACCTCGGCGTCGAGCCGAAAATCCGGGTAGTCCAGGCGGCAGCGGGCGTTGAGGTGCGTCATCGAATCAGCTCGTGCGAACGGGAAAATGGCGGTTGACCGCGTAAACCACCACCAGGACCAGGAACGAGAAGGCGAGGAGGCCGCCCGAGAGCAGATGAGCGGCTGCGTAGTTGAGAGTCTCCACGTGCTCGTAGACGGCGATGGCCACCACCCTGGTCTCGCCGGGAATGTTACCGCCCACCAGCAGCACCACGCCGAACTCGCCCAGCGTGTGCGCGAAGCTCAGCACCGCCGCCGTGACGTAGCCGCGCAGCGCCATCGGCGACGCCACGCTCAGGAACGCGTCCCACGTCGACGCGCGCAGGGTGAAGGCGGCCTCGAGCGGCGCGCGCCCGACCGCCTCGAAGGCGCCCTGCAAGGGCTGTACGGCGAAGGGCAGGGAGTAGAGCACCGACGCGATGACCAGGCCGCTGAAGGCGAACGTCAGGGTGGAGCCGGTCAACCTCACCCAGGGGGCGCCCACGGGGCCCTCGGGTCCGAGCAGCACGAGGAGATAGAACCCGAGCACCGTGGGCGGCAGCACCAGGGGGAGCGCTACCAGCGCCTCGATGACCACGCGCAGGCGCGAGCGCGAGTGGGCGAGCCACCAGGCGAGGGGTGTGCCGAGCAGTAGCAGGACCAGCACCGTGGTCAGAGCCAGCCTGATGCTCAGCCAGACCGGACCGAGATCGAGGGTCTCCGTGGGCACGGTCAGGGCTCGCCCGTTCCGACGAGGTCATAGCCGAAGGAGCGGATCAACGCGGCGGCTTTGGCGGAGCGCAGGAACCCGAGGAAGGCGCTCGCCGCCGGGTTGTCGCGTCCGCGGGCGAGGAGCACGGCGTCCTGGCGGATGGGCTCGTGCAGGGTGCCTGGAACGTTCCAACGGCTGCCGGGCGCACGGTTGCGCGGGCTCAGCACCTGCGACAGTGCCACGAAGCCGAGCTCCGCGTTGCCGGTGACCACGAACTGGAAGGTCTGGGCGATGTTCTCCCCGCGCACGAGCTTGGAGCCGAGGGCGTCCCAGAGGCCAAGGGTTTGCAGTGCCTGCCGAGCGGCGAGGCCGTAGGGGGCCAGCTCGGGATTGGCGATGGCGAGGTGCCGGAAGTCGCTCCGGCGCAGCACCCGGGGTCCTGCCTCGTCGATGCGCGCGGCATCGGGGCTCCACAGGGTCAACGCGCCCATCGCGTAGGTGAAGCGCGAGCCGTGCACCGCCAGTCCCCGCTCCTCGAGGAGCCGGGGTCGCCGCTGGTCCGCGGCGAGAAACACATCGTAAGGAGCGCCGTTCACGATCTGGGCGTAGAGCTGTCCGGTGGATCCAGAGCTGATGCGCAGCCGATGGCCCGTGTGGGTGGCGAACAGCGTCTGCAGCGCTTCGCTCGGATGCAGAAAATTGGCTGCCACCGCCACCGTGGCCTCGGCGGCCAGCGCTGGCCGGGCGAAAGGTGCCGTTGCGGCGAGCACCAGCGCCGCGACCGCGGCCGTGACGCGACGGCGCGCGGGCGAACGGGACGGTCGGCGGAGGCCGGGATTCACTCTTTTATTGAATACGTTGGGCGGGTGCCTCGGTATCTTCCCGTGAGGGAGAGTTCGGGATCAACCGCCCAGAATTGAGTGGTGTCAGACACCACTTAATGCACGTCAGCTGCCCGGAAGCACGTCGGACACCGACAGCAGGGTGCCCGCGTCCGCCGCATCGTAGCCGCGCAGCTCGACGACGCGCTCCCTGAACGCCGGACCGAGAAGCGTGAGCAGCACCGCCGACACCCCCGGGTGCGACAGGGTCTCGCGGCGGGCGGCCAGGCAGTAGCGTTCCCGCACCACGGGCACGAAGAGCAAGCCGAAGCGCGCGGCGGCGGCCTCGATGCCGAAGCCTGCATCGGCGGCGTCGCTCGCCACCATGGCGGCCACCGCCAGGTGCGTGAACTCCTCGCTCTCGTAGCCCCGAATCTCGTGGGGCTCGAGGCCGCACGCGTCGAGCAGCGCGTCGAAGAGTAGCCGCGTGCCGGACCCGGGCTGACGGTTGACGAAGCGGACCGTCCGCCGCGCCAGATCCGCGATGCGCTGGATCCGCTTGCAATCGTTCCGTCGCAGCATGATCCCCTGCTGCCGGTGCGCGACGTGAACGAGGCGGTGCGCGCGCGCACTCAGCCACGGCCGGTAGCGCGGCGCCAGCAACCGCCCCAGCTTGCCCTCCGGCAGGTGGAAGCCGGCCAGCTCGCAGCGTCCACTCCCGAGCAGCCGCAGGCTGTCCAGGCTGCCGCGAAATTGCAGCTCGGCGTGTGCGTGACCCTGCTCGTGCAGCAGGTCGCGCAGCGGACCGAGCGCCAGGTCGTGGCTCGCGAAGATGCGCAGCGGGGGCGACTGCTCGGCATCGATGGCCTGCGAGAGCTCGCCTTGCAGGGCCGAAGCCAAGCTCTCCAGCTCCGGCGCGAGGCGTGCGCTCACCCGGCGATCGGCCCACAGCAGCGTCTCGCCCACGCCCGTGAGTCTGGCGCCCCGCCCGCGCTCGAGCGTCACCAGCGACTGTCCCAGCAGCCCCTCCCATCTCTGCAGCAGGCCCCACGCGTGGCGGTAGGAGAGGCGCACGATGCGCGCGGCGCGCTGCAACGAGCCGGTGTCCGCCACCGCGCGCAGCAGCTCGAACAGGCGCGGGTCCAGAGGCTCGCCCCCAGGGCCGATCCGCCAGCGAAGGTCCAGCGCTATCTGCACGATATATGCAAAGTATTGCTTATTTACTCTACGGAAGCTCGATGGAATTATAGCTAATACAAAACAAGATATATGCACGATTATGCATATAGGAGAGGGGCAGAAGAATATGAGACTGCATGCATCCACACCATGGGCAATGCGGCGCCGGCTGTTGCCGCGAGCGCTCGGGACGCTCTTGATGTTCTCGCTACTCCCGGCGCAGGCCGAGGACGTCGATGCGCTGCGCGAAGAGCTTCGGCGTATGCAGGAGCGGGTGCAGTCCCTGGCCGAGAAGATCGAGCAGCTCGAGGCCGAGCAGGCTCGAGCCGAGCAGGAGGGTGTGCAGATCAGCGGTGACAAGCTGCAAATCCAAACGGCGGACGGCGAGTTCAAGTTCCGCGTCGGCGGGCGGCTCCAGATGGACGCCGCCTGGTACGACGACGACGGCGACACCGAGCTCGGCAACGGCACCGAGATCCGGCGCGCACGCCTCAGGATGGAGGGCACGGTGTTTCGTCACTGGGACTTCAGGAATCAGTTCGACTTCGCCCCGGGCGACTCGGTGACCGTGCAGGATGCCTACATCCGCTATACGGGCTTCGAGCAGGGCCGGGTGACGCTCGGTCACTTCAAGGAGCACTTCGGACTCGAGAACCTGACCAGCGACAACTACATCACCTTCATGGAGCGCGGGCTGCCGGACGTGTTCACGCCGGGCCGCAACCTCGGCGTCGCGGTGGACACCACGGGCGCGTTCCGTGACAGCGGTGAGTGGACCGCGGCCGGCGGCTTCTTCGGGGAGGGTTTCGATGCGCCCGGGGACGACGTCGACGAGGGGTACGGTGCCAGCGGCCGCGTGACCCTTGCGCCCATCGCCGAGAAGACCCGCGTCGCGCACCTTGGCGCCGCCCTCTCGTGGCGCACGCCGGACGCTAACGACATGGTGCGCTTTCGCCAGCGCCCGGAGTCCCACGTGACCAACGTGCGACTCGTGGACACGGGTAGTTTCCGGGCCGATGACTACCTGCGTTTCGGCGCCGAGGCCGCGGGCGTATACGGGCCGCTCTCTCTCCAGGGCGAGTACATGTTCGTCGACGTCGACTCGAGCACGGCCCGGGATCCCGGCTTCCAGGGCTGGTACGTGTACGGAAGCTATTTCCTGACGGGAGAGTCACGCCCCTACGGCGGCGGGGACTTCGGGCGGGTCAAGCCGAACAGCAACTTCCCGGGCGGTCCCGGGGCGTGGGAGCTGGGTCTGCGCTTCTCGAGCCTGGATCTCACGGACAAGGCCATCGTCGGGGGCGAAGAGGACAATCTGACCGTGGGCGTCAACTGGTACACCAACTCCTACATCCGTTTCATGGCCAACTACCTGCAGGTGCTGAACCTCGATCGGCCCGGCGATCCCGCCGACGGGGACGAGCCCGGCGTCTTCCAGCTCCGCGGCCAGGTGATTTTCTAAAGGACGAACCGAGGGAGGATGAATCGAAAGGAGGAGACGCCAATGAGAACGCTGATACGCACCCTGCCGCTCATCTTGCTCACCGGGGCGCTGGTATCGCCGATCGCGGCGCCGGCAGCCGAGCGCTTGCGCATGGCCACCACCACCAGCACCGAGAACTCCGGTCTGCTCGCGGAGCTGAACCCGCAGTTCGAGTCCGAGCACGGGGTGGCGGTGGACGTCATCGCGGTGGGCACCGGCAAGGCGTTGCGCATCGCGCGCAACTGCGACGCCGACATCGTGTTCGTGCACGCGCCGGGGGCCGAGAAGCTGTTCGTGGAGGCCGGCTACGGCGTGGACCGCTCGCCGGTCATGCACAACGACTTCGTCGTCCTGGGGCCCCCTACGGATCCGGCGGGCGTGAGGCGGGCCGCCTCCGCGGCGGAGGCCCTGCGACGCATCGCCGAGGCGGAGCCCTCGTTCGTCTCCCGCGGCGACGATTCCGGCACCCACAAGAAGGAGAAGTCGCTGTGGCAGCAGGCCGGCATCGAGCCCGAGGGGCAATGGTACCTGGCCGCCGGTCAGGGAATGGGGGCGGTGCTCAAGATCGCCGACGACAAGCAGGCGTACACGCTCTCCGATCGCGGCACCTACGTCGCCTTTCAGGGCAAGACGGAGCTCGCGGTGGTGTCCGAGGGGGATCCGGCGCTGCACAACCCCTATCACATCATCGCGGTGAGTCCGCAGCGCTGCCCCAATGCGAGATACGACCTCGCGCGCCGCTACATCGACTACGTCACCGGGCGCCGCGGTCAGAAGATCATCGGCGATTACCGAATGCGCGGACAGCAGCTCTTCTACCCGGACGTCATCACCAAGCCTTGAGGAGCGTGCCAAACAAAAGGGGGGTCAGGTCTTGCAATGCCACATTCGAACCGGATCCACCTTCAAGTCCGGCTAGCTGACCGAATGTGGCATTGCAAGACCTGACCCCCTTGCACGTCGTCCTGAGCCGGAGGACCGGCGGTGACTTACTTTTCGGAAGCGCTCCAGGGAGCGCTCGCTCTGCTACTGAGCTTCGACCCGGAGATGTGGTTCATCGTCTGGACCTCGGTCCGGGTCTCCGTCATTGCCGCGCTGCTGGCTTCGCTGGCTGGCATCCCGCTGGGGCTGCTGGTGGCCCTCGAGGAGTTCCGGGGCAAGGCGCTGCTGATCCAGATTCTCAACACCCTGATGGCCCTGCCGACGGTGGTGGTCGGGCTGGTCCTCTACGCCCTGCTCAGCCGCCAGGGGCCGCTCGGTGGGCTCGAGATCCTGTACACGCCCTGGGCCATCATCGTCGGCGAGAGCGTGCTCATCCTGCCCATCATCTGGAACCTGACCCTCGCTGCGATCCGCAGCACCGATCCGCGGCTCCTCCTGACCTGCCGTGCTCTCGGCGCCACCTGGTTGCAGCAGTCGCGGATTATCCTCAGCGAGGCGCGCATCGCCGTGATGGCGGCGGTGGTCGCGGGCTTCGGCCGCGCCATCGCCGAGGTGGGCGTGGCGATGATGCTCGGCGGCAACATCCGCGGCAGCACGCGCACCATGACCACGGCCATCGCCCTGGAGACGAGCAAGGGCGAGTTCGAGCTGGGCCTCGCCCTCGGGCTCGTGCTGCTGGCGGTGGCATTCATCGTCAACGGGATACTGCAACGGCTCAAGCAGAGGGCGGCGTGAGTCCTGCCTACCACTTGAAGAACGTCGCTTACGACTACGGCGGTCCGAGCGTTCTGGAGATCCCCGATCTCACCCTCCCCGCCGGTCGAGTCACTGCGCTGGTGGGTCCCAACGGCGCGGGCAAGAGCACGCTGTTACACCTGCTGGCGTTCGTCGACCCACCTCGCACGGGCGAGATCCGGTTCTTCGGTGAGTTCACTGCGGACCGCGAGCCCGTGGCGCTGCGGCGGCGGGTGGGGCTGGTGCCCCAGAACCCCTATCTTCTGCGTGGCAGCGCGCGGGAGAACGTGGAGATGGGGCTCAAGCTGCGCCGCGTCTCCGCCGCGAGCCGGCACGCTCGTGCCGAGCGCGCACTCGAGCAGGTAGGCGTCCTCGGACTGGCGGAGCGCCCGGCGGGCGCGCTCTCGGGCGGTGAGGCCCAGAAGGTGGCCCTCGCCCGGGCGCTGGTGCTCGATCCCGAGGTGCTGCTCCTGGACGAGCCCTTCACCTATCTGGACCCCGCGAGCATCGACGAGCTGGAAGGGCTCATGCGCACCCTCAACCGCGAGCAGGGCCACACGGTTATCTTAACCAGCCACGATCTGGTGCGCGCGCAGGCGCTCGCGGACACGGTGCTCAGCCTGGTCGCCGGGCATCTGATGAGCACGTCCCTGGTGAATCTCTTCCGGGGGCGGCTGGACACGGCGCGGGGGGTGTTCGACACCGGGCGCATCGCCATCGAGGTGCCGGAGGGCGTGGCGGCGGGCACGCACCTCGCCATAGAGCCCAGGGACGTCGTGCTCTCCGGCGGCCCGTTGGCCTCCAGCATGCGCAACCGCTTCGAGGGGCGGGTGACGAGCATCGCCGAGGAGAACGGTCGAGTGCGCGTGACGGTGAACGCGGGCGAGCGATTCCATGCGATCATCACGCGCGCCTCGCTGGCCGAGCACGCGCTCGAGCTGGGGACGCCGGTGTGGGTCAGCTTCAAGTCGACCGCGGTGGAGGTCTTCTGAAGGGCACGCCGAGGGTGGGCTTCGCCTCTGTGGTGGATCTTCGATGAATTTTTCGTCTTCGGGGGGTCGTCTTCGGGGGTCTATGCGCCGTCCAGCATTACCTGGCCCTGCTCGATGCGTAGGGGGACACGGCGCAGGCTGTCGCCCGCGCACGGGCCGCCGACGCAGTATCCGTCCTCGATGCGAAACAGAGCCCCGTGGGTGGCGCACACGATCAGCGCGCCCTCCGGATCGAGGAACTGGCCGGGCAGCCAGTCCAGGTTCACGCCGGTGTGCGGGCAGCAATTGACGTAGCCGTAGACGGCGTCGCCGCGGCGCACCACGAAGATGGATACCGCCTTCCCGCCGCACTCCACGCGGAACCCGCGTGAGCCGGGGTCGTGGATGTCGCGCAGGCGGCACAGGGCTCGTGCGGATGCGGGTCGTGTTGCCGGACGCATGACGAGATCCCGGGTCGACCGATATCGGCGGCGAGCCAGCTTAAAAGGGGACGGCTCTATTTTCCAGTCCGCGCGAGGAGGGAGAGGGCGATCTGCGTTTTTCACCCTGCGGTGCTCCGATTGGCATGGATCGCCCCCCTTTCCCTCCGGCGCGTGGACATATGTGACTGCGGTGGCGTATCATCGAGCGCGGCGTTGAAGCGGCCCTCCTCTCGTCGGAGGACGAACGGCGCAACGACGCGCGAGCTGGTGTGAACACGGATCTAGATACGAGCGAACGGGAGCGCCCTGGGGCGGCTCCCGTTTTCGTAGGACATGATGCAGCGTTCTGGCGGCCGCCGCCGTCCCCTGTTGCCAGCGTCCCGGTGCCGTAGGCTCGGATGTCGCCTTCCGGGTTCCTCGCAAGTTCTCCGCAGACACCCGTAATAGACCGAAGAGTGGTGTTCGACCGCACCTCTTGGGAACGAATATGACGAGTCCGGCGCTTCTCGCACTCGAGGACGGGACCCTGTTTTGGGGCCAAGCCATCGGCGCCCGGGGACAGGCGGTGGGGGAGGTCGTGTTCAACACGGCGATGACGGGGTACCAGGAGATCCTGACCGATCCGTCGTACTGCCGTCAGATCGTCACGCTGACCTGTCCCCACATCGGCAACACGGGGGTGAACGCCGCCGACGAGGAGGCGAACCGCATCCACGCCAGCGGGTTGGTGGTCCGCGAGCTGCCGCGGCTCGCGAGCAGCTGGCGCGCGGAGGGTGATCTGGGTGCGTATCTGCGCGAGCGCGGCGTGGTGGCCGTCGCCGGGGCGGACACCCGGCGCCTCACGCGGCTCCTGCGCGAGAAGGGCGCGCAGAACGGCTGTCTGGTCGCGGGCGACGGCATCGATCCCGAGCACGCGGTGGGCGCCGCGCAGGCCTTTCCAGGACTCGCGGGCATGGACCTTGCCCGGGTGGTTTCTACGCGCGAGCGTTACGCGTGGCGCGAGGGCACCTGGACGCAGGCGGCGCATGGCTGGGCATACGGGCGGCCGGAGGAGGATGCCCTGACCCGGCACGTGGTGGCCTACGACTTCGGCATCAAGCGCAACATCCTGCGGATGCTGGTCGCGCGCGGCTGCCGGGTGACGGTGGTCCCGGCCGAGACCGATCCCCCCGACGTTTTGGCGCTGCGTCCCGACGGGGTGTTCCTCTCCAACGGGCCCGGCGATCCCGAGCCGTGCGCCTACGCGGTCACCGCCGTGCGCGAGCTGCTGGAGGCGGGGATTCCGGTGTTCGGCATCTGCCTGGGCGTGCAGCTTCTCGGGCTCGCGAGCGGCGCGCGCACCGTGAAGATGAAGTTCGGCCACCACGGGGCCAACCACCCCGTGCTCGACGTGGAGACCGGGCGCGTGCTCATCACCAGCCAGAACCATGGCTTCGCCGTGGACGAGGCCAGCCTGCCCGCCCACGTGCGCGTCACCCATCGCTCGCTCTTCGACGGCAGCCTGCAGGGCATCCGGCTGGTGGACCGGCCCGCCTTCGGCTTCCAGGGCCATCCCGAGGCAAGCCCCGGGCCGCGCGATCCGGGATACCTGTTCGATCGGTTCGTCGAGCTGATGAAGCGCTCGACGCGCAGCGGTCGCGGCGCCGCGGTGAGCTGAGGGCCCGATGCCCAAACGCACCGACATCGACAGCATCCTCATCATCGGCGCCGGCCCGATCGTGATCGGCCAGGCGTGCGAGTTCGACTACTCCGGCACGCAGGCGTGCAAGGCGCTGCGCGAGGAGGGCTACCGGGTCGTGCTGGTCAACTCCAACCCGGCCACCATCATGACCGACCCCGAGATGGCCGACGCGACCTACATCGAGCCCATTCGCTGGCAGACCCTGACCCGGGTCATCGAGCGCGAGCGCCCCCAGGCTCTGCTGCCGACCATGGGAGGACAGACCGGGCTCAACTGCGCCCTGGACCTCGCGCGCGAGGGGGTGCTCGACGCCTACGGGGTGGAGATGATCGGGGCCACCCGCGAAGCCATCGACAAGGCCGAGGACCGCGAGCGCTTCCGCGAGGCCATGCACCGCATAGGCCTGCGCACACCCCGCTCGGGCCTCGCCCACGGCATGCAGGACGCCCATCGCGTGCAGGTGCACATCGGCTTTCCCATCATCATCCGCCCATCGTTCACCCTGGGCGGGACCGGCGGCGGCATCGCCTACAACCGCGAGGAGTTCGACGAGATGTGCGAGCGCGGTCTCGACGCCTCGCCCACCCACGAGGTGCTGCTCGAGGAGTCGGTGCTGGGGTGGAAGGAGTTCGAGATGGAGGTGGTCCGCGACCGCCGCGACAACTGCATCATCGTGTGCTCCATCGAGAACCTCGACCCCATGGGCATCCATACCGGGGACTCCATCACCGTGGCGCCGGCCCAGACCCTGACCGACAAGGAATACCAGCTCATGCGCGATGCCTCCATCGCGTGCCTGCGCGAGATCGGGGTGGATACCGGCGGCTCCAACGTGCAGTTCGCGGTCAACCCCGAGAACGGGGAGCTCGTGATCATCGAGATGAACCCCCGCGTGTCGCGCTCCTCGGCGCTCGCCTCCAAGGCCACGGGGTTCCCCATCGCGCGCGTCGCGGCCAAGCTGGCGGTGGGGTTCACGCTGGACGAGCTCGCCAACGAGATCACCGGGGGCGCGACCCCGGCGTCCTTCGAGCCCACCATCGATTACGTGGTCACCAAGCTGCCGCGCTTCACCTTCGAGAAGTTTCCCCAGGCGGACCCGCGTCTCACCACGCAGATGAAATCCGTGGGCGAGGCCATGGCCATCGGCCGCACCTTTCAGGAGTCCTTTCAGAAGGCGCTGCGCAGCCTGGAGACCGGCCTCTACGGCCTGGACGAGGTGGCGGATACGTCGGTTTCCGACGCACAGACCCACCTCACCCGCTACCTGCGCGAGGCCGGTCCGGACCGCATCCGCTACGTCGCCGACGCTTTCCGCGCGGGCTTCTCCCGCGCCGAGCTGCGCGAGCACACCGGCATCGACGCTTGGTTTCTCGCTCAGCTCGAAGATCTCGTGCTCGAGGAGCAGGCGCTGTGCGGGCGGCGGCTGGAGGCCCTCGACGAGGGCCGGCTGCGCGCGCTAAAACGCAAGGGATTCTCCGATCGCCGCCTGGCGCGTCTGTTGGGCTGCAGCGAGGAGGGAGTGCGCGCGCGCCGCCATGCGCTCGGCGTGCGTCCGGTGTTCAAGCGCGTGGATTCCTGTGCCGCCGAGTTCGCCGCCTCCACCGCCTACATGTACTCGACCTACGAGGAGGAGTGCGAGGCCGCGCCCGGGGCGCGCCGCAAGGTCATGGTGCTCGGCGGCGGCCCCAACCGCATCGGTCAAGGCATCGAGTTCGACTACTGCTGCGTGCAGGCCGCGCTTGCCATGCGCGAGGACGGCGTCGAGAGCATTATGGTCAATTGCAATCCGGAGACGGTCTCCACCGATTACGACATCTCGGACCGGCTCTACTTCGAGCCGCTCACTCTGGAGGACGTGCTCGAGATCGTCCACGTCGAGCGCCCGGCGGGGGTCATCGTGCAGTACGGCGGCCAAACGCCCCTGAAGCTCGCACGCGCCCTGGAGGCAGCGGGGGTGCCCATCATCGGGACTCGCCCCGACTTCATCGATCTGGCGGAGGATCGCGACCGCTTCCAGCGCCTCATCTCGCGCCTGGGCCTCAAGCAGCCGCCCAACCGGACCGCACGCACGCCGGTGCAGGCGAGCGCGCTCGCACGCGAGCTGGGCTTCCCCCTGGTCGTGCGCCCTTCCTACGTGCTCGGCGGTCGCGCCATGGAGATCGTCTACGACGAGGGCGATCTCGATCGGTACATCCGTGACGCCGTCGCCGTCTCCGAGGAGCACCCGGTGCTGCTCGATCGCTTCCTGGACCGCGCGACGGAGGTGGATGTCGATGCGGTGTGCGACGGCGAGACCGTCCTGGTCGGGGGTATCATGGAGCACATCGAGCAGGCCGGCGTGCACTCGGGCGACTCCGCCTGCTCGCTACCGCCACGGAGTCTCTCGCCGGCCGTCCAGGCACAGCTCGCGGAGCAAACACGGCGGCTCGCGCGCGGGCTGGAGGTGGTCGGGCTCATGAACGTGCAGTTCGCCATCCAGGGCGAGGACATCTACATCCTGGAGGTGAATCCGCGTGCCTCGCGCACGGTGCCGTTCGTATCCAAGGCGACGGGGTTGGCACTCGCGCGCATCGCGGCCCGATGCATGGCCGGACGCACGTTGGCCGAGCAGGGCGTCACGCGCGAGCGCGTGCCGCGGTATTATTCGGTCAAGGAAGTCGTGCTGCCCTTTCTCAAGTTTCCCAACGTGGACCCGCTCCTGGGTCCGGAGATGAAGTCTACGGGAGAGGTGATGGGCATCGGGCGCAGCTTCGGTGAGGCGTTCGGTAAAGCGCATCTGGGAGCCGGCGAGCGATTGCCCTTGAGCGGGCGCGCCTTCGTCAGCGTGCGCGATGCCGACAAGGGGGAAGCCGTGACCATCGCGCGGGATCTGGTTGCGCTCGGCTTCGAGATCGTGGCGACCGACGGCACCGCGCGGGCGCTGGCAGCCGCGAACGTGTCTTGCACGCGCGTCAACAAGGTCACCGAGGGTCGACCGCACATCGTGGATCGCCTCAAGAACGATGACATCGACCTCATCGTCAACACCACCGAGGGCAAACAGGCCATCGCCGACTCGTACACGATCCGACGCACGGCCATCCACCACAAAGTGGCCTACACGACGACGGTGGCTGCCGCCAAGGCCCTCGTGCTCGCCCTGCGCGAGTTCGGCGATTACGAGGTGAACCGGCTGCAGGACCTGCATCGCGAAGTTGCGCTCCAGGAGGTGGCTGCATGAAGCGTGTACCGATAACGGTATCGGGCGCCGAAAAGCTCCGTCAGGAGCTGCACACGCTCAAGAAAGTGGAACGCCCCAAGATCATCCGCGAGCTGGCGGATGCCCGCTCGCACGGCGATCTGCGCGAGAACGCCGAGTACCACGCGGCGAGGGAGCGGCAGGGATTCATCGAAGGACGCATCGCCGAGATCGAGGACAAACTCTCCAGCGCTCAGATCATCGACCCCCGGACCCTCAAGGCGCACGGCAGGGTCGTCTTCGGCGCCACCGTCGAGCTGGTGAATCTGGCCACCACCGAGGAGAGGCGCTATCAGATCGTGGGCGAGCTCGAGGCCGATCTGAGCGCCGGTCAGATCTCGATCACATCGCCCATCGCCCGTGCCCTCATCGGGCGCGAGGAGGGTGACGTGGTCACGGTGCGGGCACCGGGCGGCGACACCAGCTACGAGATCGTGGGCGTCGAATACGTCTGAACTCGCCGGCCCGTGAGGCGATAGCTGTCCTTCATGTCCAATCAGGATGTCGTTTGAGCGCAGATGGCGAGACGCAAGAGCGATCGAGCCTGGCTCCAGGCGCACGAGCGGGACGCGTACGTGCGCGGGGCGCGGGCGAGCGGTTATCGCTCACGGGCCGCCTTCAAGCTGCTCGAAATCGACGAGCGCGCGCGGCTGCTGCGGCCCGGAATGACCGTAGTCGACCTGGGAGCGAGCCCCGGGGGGTGGTCGCAGGTGGCGGCCGAGCGGGTGGGTTCTAAAGGGCGAGTGGTGGCGCTCGATATACTGCCGATGGCGCCGCTGGAGGGCGTTACCTTCGTGCGAGGGGATTTTCACGAGCAGGCGGTCCTCGAGACCCTCCTCGAGACGCTGTCCCCCCACGCGCCCGAGCTTGTAATGTCGGACATGGCCCCCAATATGAGTGGTATCAAGGCGGTCGACCAGCCCCGGATAATCGAGCTTGCCGAGCTGGCCCTCGATCTGTGCGGGCACGTTCTGGCACCCGGTGGGCATCTTGTGGTCAAAGTGTTCCAGGGGCAGGGCTATCAGGCTTACCTCGACGCGCTCAGGTGCCGCTTCGCCCGCGTGCAGGTGCACAAACCGCAGGCGTCCCGTTCCCAGTCGGCTGAGCAGTACCTCCTGGCGCACCAGTATGGTGTATAGTTTAGGTCTAGAGGCTTGCTGTATGATGGCGTACGTGAGCCGCCATCTTGAGCGGACTGGGGGTCAGTCAAGTTGAACGATATGGCGAAAAATCTGATTCTCTGGGTGGTGATCGCCCTCGTCCTGATGTCGGTGTTCAACAACTTTGGACCCCGGCGTTCGGCGGCCCAGCAGGTCGAGTATTCTCGCTTCATCTCCGACGTCAAACAGGGGCGCGTGCAGAAGGTCGTCATCGAAGGTCGCAACGTCGACGGCGTGCTGCAGACCGGCGAACGTTTTTCGACCTACATTCCCGAGACCGATAACCGTGCGCTGATCGGAGATCTCCTCGAGCACGGCGTCGCCATCGAGGCCCGCCCGCCCGAGCAGCAGTCGGTGCTCATGCAGATCTTCATCTCGTGGTTCCCGATGCTGCTGCTCATCGCGGTGTGGATATTCTTCATGCGCCAGATGCAGGGCGGCGGCGGTGGGCGCGGCGCCCTGTCGTTCGGCAAGAGCCGCGCGCGTCTGCTCGGCGACGATCAGGTCAAGGTGACCTTCGCGGATGTCGCCGGCGTCGAAGAGGCCAAGGAGGAGGTCGTGGAGTTGGTCGATTTTCTCCGCGATCCGGCAAAGTTCCAGAAGCTCGGCGGCAAGATCCCCCGAGGGGTGCTCATGGTGGGCCCGCCCGGAACCGGCAAGACCCTGCTCGCAAAGGCCATCGCCGGGGAGGCCAAGGTGCCGTTCTTCACCATCTCCGGTTCGGACTTCGTGGAAATGTTCGTGGGCGTCGGCGCGTCGCGCGTGCGCGACATGTTCGAGCAGGCGAAGAAGCACGCCCCGTGCATCATTTTCATCGACGAGATCGATGCGGTGGGCCGGCACCGCGGCGCGGGCCTCGGCGGTGGGCACGACGAGCGGGAGCAGACCCTGAACCAGCTCCTCGTGGAGATGGACGGCTTCGAGGGCAACGAGGGCGTCATCGTGATCGCCGCCACCAACCGTCCCGACGTGCTCGACCCGGCGCTGCTGCGCCCGGGCCGTTTCGACCGCCAGGTGGTGGTGCCGCTGCCCGACATTCGCGGCCGCGAGCAGATCCTGAAGGTGCACATGCGCAAGGTCCCCCTTGCCAAGGACGTGAACCCCGCCATCATCGCGCGCGGCACGCCCGGCTTCTCGGGCGCCGATCTGGCCAATCTGGTGAACGAGGCATCGCTGTTCGCCGCCCGCGCCAATCAGCGCGTGGTGGAGATGGAGATGTTCGAGAAGGCCAAGGACAAGATCATGATGGGCGCGGAGCGCCGCTCCATGGTCATGAGCGACGACGAGAAGAAGCTCACCGCCTATCACGAGGCGGGTCATGCCATTGTCGGATTGCTCGTGCCTTCGCACGACCCCGTCTACAAGGTGAGTATCATCCCGCGGGGGCGGGCGCTTGGCGTGACGATGTTCCTTCCCGAAGAGGACCGTTACAGCTACAGCAAGGAGCATCTGGAGAGCAAGATATCGAGCCTCTTCGGCGGGCGCCTCGCGGAGGAGCTCATCTTCGGGGCGCACAAGGTCACTACGGGTGCCAGCAACGACATTCAGAAGGCCACCGAGATCGCCCGCAACATGGTGAAGAGGTGGGGTCTCTCGGGGCTCGGCCCCCTCCAGTACGGCGACGAGGAGGGCGAGGTCTTTCTCGGCCATAGCGTGACCCAGCATAAATCGGTCTCGGACGAGACGGCGCACCTCATCGACGAGGAGGTCCGCACGATCATCTCTCGCAATTACCAGCGTGCGGAGCGTTTGCTCAAGGATAATACGGAAAAGCTTCACCTCATGGCCGACGCGCTCATCAAGTACGAGACCATCGACACCGAGCAGATCAGGGAGATCATGGCCGGCAAGACCCCACGTCCACCGAAGGATTGGTCCGATCCGGACTCCACGGTGGACGGCGAGACGGCCTCGAAAGGACAGGACGAGAAGGAGAAGTCCCCGCCCCGAAAGATAGGCGGCCCCGCCAGCCTGCACTGATCTGACGGAGCCTTCCGTGGGAACGGACGCCTGTCCGCGGCTGTCGCGCTGACAAAGCGCTCCGAGGGGCCCGATTTTTGTCTCTGGTAGCGCGCTCTCCAGACCGCGATAGCTTGCACGGCTTCTTCCGCGCGCCGCGCGCGGTGTATGCATGCGCGTCTCCGCGCCCTCGCTTTGCGCCCCGGTGAGAAATGCCGGCTAGACCTCGCATCATGGGTGTCTTGAACGTCACCCCGGATTCGTTCTCGGACGGGGGACGCTTCCACGGTCGGGATGCAGCTCTGGCTCAGGCGCGGCGCATGGCGGAGGAAGGCGCCGACATCATCGACGTCGGCGGGGAATCGACGCGGCCGCGCTCGCAGGGCGTGAGTGTCGAGGAAGAGCTGGACCGAGTCATTCCGATCGTAGAAGCCATCCACGCTGAGCTCTCCGTCACCATCTCTATTGACACCAGCAAGCCTTCGGTCATGCGTGACGCGGTGGCCGCGGGCGCGCGCCTGATCAACGACGTCAGAGCGCTGCGCGCGCAAGGCGCGCTGGAGACGGTGCGTACTCTCGGCGTGCCGGTCTGTCTCATGCATATGCAGGGCGAGCCGCGCAACATGCAGACGGCGCCCGAGTACACCGACGTCGTCGCCGAGGTGCGCGACTTTCTGGTCGAGCGCGTGCAGGCTTGCGAGGCGCACGGCATCGATCGGAGTGGATTGCTGATCGATCCGGGCTTCGGCTTCGGTAAGACCGCGGGGCACAATCTGCGTCTGCTGAGTTGCCTCCAGACCTTCGTCGACACGGGTCTCCCGGTGGTGGTGGGAATCTCGCGCAAGTCCACACTCGGCAAGCTGCTGGACCGCACCCTCGACGAGCGGGTCTCCGGGAGCGTGGCGGCGGTGGTGATCGCGGCGCTCAAGGGCGTCGCGGTCGTGCGGGTGCACGACGTGGGGCCGACCCGGGATGCGCTCGAGGTCGCGGCCGCCGTGCAGGCCGCCGGGCACGCGTCAAAAGGATAACCACAGAGGACACAGAGGGGAGCACAGAGGACACAGAGAGAATACGAGGTATAGAAGCCCACCACCGACGCAGCCGGAGCCACGGTCCATGAATGGTGGGCTTCGCCGCGTCCTCTGTGGTGAACAATTTCTGCGGTGAGGGAAGCCCCTGGCGACGGACATGCGCGGGTGGCTCCTACGGGCGGCGCCGGGCTGGTACACTTCGCGCTCAAGGCGCAGCACCCGCAGACCGAAAGAATCGGTGGTCGCTTCTGCGGGTCGTGGGGGGAATCGAACTCCATGGGTGGTGAAAAGAGGCGTTATTTCGGCACCGACGGCATTCGCGGCCGCGTGGGCGAGCCGCCCGTCACAGCGGATTTCATGCTGAAGCTCGGCTGGGCCGCCGGCCAGGTCCTCGCGGCGCGCAAGGGACGCGGCACGGTCCTCATCGGCAAGGACACCCGTATCTCGGGCTACATGCTGGAGTCGGCTCTGGAGGCTGGTCTCTCCGCGGCCGGGGTCGACATCCGCCTGCTCGGCCCCATGCCCACGCCGGCCATTGCGTACCTCACGCGGACGTTGCACGCCCAGGCCGGGATCGTCATCAGCGCCTCGCACAATCCTTACCACGACAACGGGATTAAGTTCTTCTCCGGCGACGGCACGAAGCTTCCCGACGAGATGGAGCTCGCCATCGAGGCCGGGCTCGAGAGACCGATGACGACGGTGGCGTCACGTGAACTCGGCAAGGCGGACCGCGTGGAAGACGCGGCGGGACGCTATATCGAGTTCTGCAAGAGCACGATCCCCTACGGAACGAGCTTCCGGGATCTCGAGATCGTTGTGGACTGCGCCCACGGCGCCACCTATCACGTGGCACCCGACGTGTTCGAGGAGCTCGGCGCGCGCGTGCACCGGGTCGGTGTCGAGCCGAACGGGCTCAACATCAACGAGCGCTGCGGCGCGACGTACCCACGCGCTCTACAGCACGCGGTGCGAGAGCGAGGTGCGGATATCGGCGTGGCCTTCGACGGCGACGGAGATCGCGTCATCATGGTGGACGAGCAGGGAGAGGTCGTCGACGGGGACGAGCTTCTGTTCATTATCGCCCGGGCGAAGCGCGCACAGAATGAGCTGAACGGCGCGGTGGTGGGTACGGTCATGAGCAACTTCGGCCTGGAGGAGGCGCTGGGCCGGCACGGCATCGAGCTCAAGCGCGCCCAGGTCGGCGATCGCTACGTGCTGGAGCTGATGATGGCTGGCGGCTGCACGCTGGGCGGGGAGACCTCCGGGCATATCATTTGTCTGGATCGCATGTGCACCGGCGACGGAATCGTCTCCGCCCTGCAGGTGCTGTCGGCGGCCCGAGCCGCCGGCGAGCCGCTGCACGAGCTGAAGCGCGGCATGTACAAGTATCCGCAGAGTGTCGTCAATGTACCCATGGAGCGGCGCGTCGATGTGATGCGGTTGCCGAGGGTGCAGGAAGCGGTGCGAGTGGTCGAGTCCGAGCTTGCCCACGAGGGGCGCGTGCTGCTTCGGCTCTCGGGCACCGAGCCTCTCGTACGGGTGATGGTGGAAGGGCGCCAGCGCGAGCGGGTGGAATCGCTGGCGAGGCAGCTTGCGGGCGCGGTGGAAGAGGCGCTGGGGAGCGCGACAGGCTAGGGGGTGCGATGCGTCAGGTGCTGGTGGCCGGTAACTGGAAGATGAACGGGACCCTGGAGACCGCACACTCACTCATCGGGGGCATCCTCGTCGGGGTGGGCCGGGTCAAAGCCGCGGAGGTCGTCGTGTGCCCGCCGTTCGTGTACCTGGAGGCGGTGTCGCGGCTCATTGCCGACAGCCCCCTCGTGCTCGGTGCACAGAACGTGTCTCACGAGAACCCCGGTGCTTTCACCGGAGAGGTCGCCGTGTCCATGCTCGAGGATTTCGATTGCCGGTACGTCATCGTCGGTCACTCGGAGCGCCGCGCCCTGTACGGGGAGACCGACGAGCGCGTGGCTGCGAAGTGCGAGCGGGTGCTCAATGGAGGCCTCACGCCGATTGTGTGCGTCGGTGAGACCCTCGAGGAGCGCGAGGCGGGTGAAACCGAGCAGGTCGTCGATCGCCAGCTTGCGAGCGTCATCGAGAGGGTGAGCGCTGCGGCTCTCGGCCGGGCAGTGGTCGCCTACGAGCCGGTGTGGGCCATCGGCACGGGGGCGACGGCCACGCCGGAGCAGGCTCAGGAGATGCACGCGTTCATCCGGCAACGCGTGGCGCGGGAGAATGCGCAGGTGGCCGAAGGGCTGCGGATTCTCTACGGTGGTAGTGTAAAATCCGACAACGCAGAGGCGCTCTTTGCCATGCCCGATATCGACGGCGGACTCATCGGGGGGGCGTCTCTCAAAGCTCAGGAGTTTCTGTCCATCTGCACGGCGGCAGGTGCGTGAGATGTACGCGGCCATCATCGGAATTCATGTGCTCGTGGCGCTGGGTGTGATCGGCTTCGTGCTGTTGCAGCACGGGCGCGGCGCCGATGCGGGCGCCGCCTTCGGGGCCGGCGCCTCGGGCAGTGTGTTCGGGAGCCGGGGTCCGGCCACGTTTCTGAGCCGGGCGACGGCGGTGCTGGCGGCGATTTTTTTCTTCACCAGTCTCTCGCTCGCGTGGATGAGCGGTCGCCAGGTCGAATCCGAGAGCGTGATGGAGCGCGTGCAGTCCGCGCCGGAGAGCCCGCCCGTGCCGGGCGAACCCTCGGACCTGCCGCAGGCCCCGGCGCCATCGAGCGCGCCGTCGGACGTGCCCGAGGTGCCGCCGGCGCAGGAAGGCGGCTGATGACGGTGCCTGCATCGCGTGCGCTATAATGGCGCGCCGCGGGGGGGGACGCTATTGCCGATGTGGTGGAATTGGTAGACACGCTGTCTTGAGGGGGCAGTGGCCTTAGAGCCGTGCCGGTTCGAGTCCGGCCATCGGCACCATCCGCCAGTTGCTCCGGATTTCGATCGCGACGTTCGCGGTCGGCGACCCGCTCCTTTCGCGGAGCATAACCATCTGATTTGATTTGGTTTCCCGCAGGGTCCGGCCTTGACAGTGTACGGGGCCTGACCTAAAGTGCCTTGCCGGTGCGGTGAGGGCGAAGGGGCGCAGGTTCAGAGACCTCGGGATGCTGTCCAACTATCTCCCTGTCTTGATCTTCATCCTGGTCGGATTGGTGATGGGCTTGGTGCTCATTGCGGTCGGGTCGGTGCTTGGTCCGCGCCGGCCCGACAGCAACAAGCTCTCGCCCTACGAGTGCGGCTTCGAGGCCTTCGAAGATTCGCGCATGAAATTCGATGTGCGCTATTATCTGGTTGCGATCCTGTTCATCATCTTCGACCTCGAGATCGCCTTCCTTTTCCCCTGGGCCGTCGTGCTGGATCGCATCGGGCTGTTCGGGTTCCTCGCGATGATCATCTTTCTGACGGTTCTCACCATCGGTTTCGTATACGAGTGGCGGCGTGGGGCGCTGGAATGGGAATAGAGGGGGTCTTTGAAGAGGGCTTCGCGACCACGAGCGCCGATAAGCTCATCAACTGGGCGCGCACGGGTTCGATGTGGCCGATGACCTTCGGGCTCGCATGCTGTGCGGTGGAAATGATGCACGCAGGAGCCGCCCGTTACGACATGGACCGCTTCGGCATGCTCTTCAGGCCGAGCCCAAGACAATCGGACGTCATGATCGTCGCGGGGACCCTGTGCAACAAGATGGCGCCCGCTCTGCGTAAAGTGTACGACCAGATGCCCGACCCGAAATGGGTGATCTCCATGGGATCGTGCGCGAACGGAGGGGGCTACTACCACTATTCGTACTCCGTCGTGCGTGGATGTGACCGCATCGTGCCCGTTGATATCTACGTGCCCGGTTGCCCCCCGACGGCCGAGGCGCTGCTGTACGGGGTAATTCAGCTGCACAACAAGATTCGGCGTACGAACACCATCGCGCGTTGAGCGGAAAATCGGCTGCGCACGGGCGCCCGGGCCTGCGACAGTATTTGAGCGCGAGGGGATGGTTCCGTCGCCGTCGACGGCGCCGCGCGCGGGAGCGCAGACGGGGCGTTTTTTGGCGCGCACGCGCGTAATCGTTCTGGTGGGATGGAGCGTATGGAGGATTCGGTCGAGGCTCTGGCGGCCCGTGTTCAGGAGCGCTTCGAGAGCCTGGTCACGCGTGCTCGGACCTATGTGGGGCAGGTGACGGTCGAGGTGCCGGCGGCGCATCTGCTCGAGGTGTGCCGCCGCCTGCGCGACGAGCCGGACCTCGTCTTCGCGCAGCTCATTGACCTCTGCGGGGTCGATTACCTGAGCTATGGCGTGGCCGAGTGGGAGACCAGCGAATCGGCGACCGCCGGTGGCTACTCCCGCGGGGTGGAGCCGCGGGAGGTCGGCACACGCCGCTGGGAGGGCCCGCGCTTCGGCGTCGTGTATCAGCTCTTGTCCCTCGAGCACAACGAGCGCCTGCGCGTGCGCACCTATGCGGAGGGCGATCCGCCGCGGGTACCGTCGGTGGTGGACATCTGGAACTCCGCCAACTGGTACGAGCGCGAGGCCTTCGACCTGCTGGGCATCATCTTCGAAGGCCACCCGGACCTGCGGCGGATTTTGAGCGACTACGGGTTCGTGGGGCACCCGTTTCGCAAGGATTTCCCGCTCATCGGCGAGGTGGAGATGCGCTACGACCCGGAGAAACAGCGGGTCGTCTATCAGCCGGTCAGCATCGACCCCCGGGTGACCGTGCCGCGCGTCATCCCCCGCGACCACCGCTACACGGAGGAGGCCGAGCGGCCCAAGGACGATGCCTGAGATCCAGAACTTCACGATGAACTTTGGACCGCAGCACCCGGCGGCCCACGGCGTGCTGCGACTCGTGCTGGAGATGGACGGTGAGGTCGTAGTGCGGGCCGACCCTCATATCGGGCTTCTGTGCCGGGCCACCGAGAAGCTCGCCGAGAGCAAGCCGTACAACCAGAGCATCGGCTACATGGACCGCCTGGACTACGTGTCCATGATGTGCAACGAGCATGCCTACGTGCTGGCCATCGAGAGGCTGCTCGGCATCGAGCCTCCCGTGCGCGCGCAGTATATCCGGGTGATGTACGATGAGATCACCCGTATCCTGAACCACCTCATGTGGCTCGGGTCCAACGCGCTGGATCTGGGTGCCATGACGGTGTTTCTGTACGCGTTCCGAGAGCGCGAGACGCTCATGGACATGTACGAGGCGGTCTCCGGCACGCGCATGCACGCCACGTACTATCGCCCCGGGGGTGTCTACCGCGATCTGCCGGACAAGATGCCCCAATACCAACCGTCCAAGTGGCGCAGTCAAAAGGAGCTCGAGCGGCTCAACCGCAACCGGCAGGGCTCGTTGCTCGATTTCATCGAGGATTTCACCGAGCGTTTTCCGGGCTATGTGGACGAGTACGAGACGCTGCTCACCGACAACCGCATCTGGAAGCAGCGCACGGTGGGTATCGCCGAGGTCGCACCGGAACGGGCGCTGCAGCTGGGGTTCACGGGGCCTATGCTGCGCGGCTCGGGTGTGGAATGGGATCTGCGCAAGAAGCAGCCCTACGAGGTCTACGACCGAATGGATTTCGACATCCCCGTCGGCGCCAACGGCGACTGCTACGACCGCTACCTGGTGCGCATCGAGGAGATGCGCCAGTCCAACCGCATCATCAAGCAGTGCGTGGACTGGCTGCGCGCCAATCCCGGACCCGTCATCATCGACGACCCCAAGATCGTGCCCCCGCCCCGCGAGGAGATGAAGAACGACATGGAGGCCCTGATTCATCACTTCAAGCTCTTCACCGAGGGGTACTGCATCCCGCAGGGCGAGACCTACGCGGCGGTGGAGGCTCCGAAAGGCGAGTTCGGCGCGTACCTCGTTTCCGACGGCGCCAACAAGCCCTACCGGCTCAAGCTACGCGCGCCGGGTTTCGCTCACCTGTCGGCCATGGATGAGCTGACGCGCGGACACATGCTGGCCGACGTGGTGGCGGTGATCGCCACACTGGACATCGTCTTCGGGGAAATCGATCGTTGATGAGCACGGAGAGCGGCGCGCACGAAGACGATGGTGGGAAGAAGGGTGTGTCGGTGCTCTCGAAACACACGCGGGCGGACATCGATCGCTGGCTTCTCAAATATCCGCCGGAACACAAGCGCTCGGCCGTGCTGCCCGCCTTGAGTGCGGCACAGCATCAAAACAACGGCTACCTTACGGTGGAGCTCATGGACGCCGTGGCCGAGTACCTGGAGCTCGAGCCGATCGCGGTCTACGAGGTTGCGAGCTTTTACTCGATGTACGAGCTCGAGCCCGTGGGCCGGCACAGCATTTCCGTATGTACGAACATCTCGTGCATGCTCTGCGGGGCCGACGACGTCGTGCGACATATCGAAGACAAGCTCGGAATCAAAATCGGTGAGAGCACGCCCGATGGCAGATTTTTCCTGAAGGAGGAAGAAGAATGCCTGGCGGCGTGCTGCGCCGCGCCCATGATGATGGTGGATCACGTGTATTACGAGAACCTCACGCTCGAGAAGGTCGACGAGATCTTGGATTCGCTGGAGTGAGGAGGGCAATGACCAACGAACTCTGCTACGCCACGCTCGGGTTCGAGAAGCCGTGGGCGCTCGAGACCTACCTCGAGGTGGGGGGGTACGAGGCGTGGAAGAAAATCCTGCGCGAGAAACCCGAACCGACGGACGTCATCGACGAGGTGAAACGCTCGGCCCTGCGCGGACGCGGCGGTGCGGGTTTCCCCACGGGACTCAAGTGGAGCTTCATGCCGCAGAACTTTCAGGGCCAGAAGTACATCGTTTGCAACTCCGACGAGAGTGAGCCCGGCACCTGCAAGGATCGCGACATTCTGCGCTTCAATCCCCACGCGGTGATCGAAGGCATGGCCATCGGCGGCTACGCGATGGGGGCCACCGTCGGCTACAACTACTTGCGCGGCGAATTCATGGACGTGCCCTTTCGCCGCTGCGAGGCGGCCCTGAAGGAGGCGTACGACGCCGGTCTGCTGGGCACGAACATCATGGATTCGGGCGTGGACTTCGATCTGTACAACCACCTCGGCGCCGGCGCCTACATCTGCGGCGAGGAGACGGGCCTGCTCGAGTCGCTCGAGGGCAAGAAGGGCCAGCCGCGCATCAAGCCGCCCTTTCCCGCCAACAGGGGCGTGTACGGCTTGCCCACCACCGTCAACAATACCGAGACCCTGGCCTCGGTCCCGGCCATCATGCGCAATGGCGCGGAGTGGTTCCTCCAGCTCGGGCGGCCCAACAACGGGGGCACGAAGATCTTCTGCATGTCGGGCCACGTGGCGCGACCCGGCAATTTCGAGGTCGCACTGGGTACGCCCTTTCGCGAGCTGCTGGAGATGGCGGGGGGGATGCGCGAGGGGCGCAAGCTCAAGGCGGTGATTCCCGGCGGCTCTTCGGTTCCCGTCGTGCCGGGGCACATCATGATGGAGGTCGATATGGATTACGACTCCATCGCCAAGGCCGGCTCCATGCTCGGGTCGGGCGGGGTGGTGGTGATGGACGAGACCACGTCCATGGTGAGCATGCTGCGGCGGATCGCGCGCTTCTACTACGCGGAGTCGTGCGGGCAGTGCACGCCGTGCCGCGAGGGAACCGGGTGGATGTACCGGGTGCTGTGCCGCATCGAGAAGGGGCAGGCGCGCCAGGAGGAGCTGGATCTGTTGGTGGACATGGCGAACAACATCGAGGGGCGGACGATCTGCGCGCTGGGTGACGCGGCTGCCTGGCCCGTGCAGAGCTTTATCAAGCACTTCCGCGACGAGTTCCAGTACCACATCGACCACGGCCAGTACCCGCCCGGCGTGGTGCCCTGGAAGATCGCCGCGTAGCGGCGCTTTGACGCAGTCTTATGGCACGAAGGACACGAAGAGAGAGTCTTGGCATTGCTGGTGAGTTTTCACCATCGCTCTACGATCGTACGGACTCGTCAGCTTCACGATCCCTTCTTCGTGTCCTTCGTGCTCTTCGTGTTAGGAATAGGCCTTCGGTCATGGATCGAGTATTGAGGTAGATGAGCGAGGATACGGTCAACATCGAGGTCAACGGGGTCTCCTTGCAGGGTCGCAAGGGCCAGATGCTCATCGAGGTCACCGACGCGGCCGGCGTGTTCGTGCCGCGCTTCTGTTATCACAAGAAGCTCTCGGTCGCGGCCAACTGCCGCATGTGCCTGGTCGAGGTGGAGAAGGCGCCGAAGCCCCTCCCCGCATGCGCCACGCCCCTCGCCGAAGGCATGAAGGTGCACACGCGTTCGCCCCTTGCGCTGCGGGCGCAGAAGTCGGTGATGGAGTTTTTGCTCATCAACCACCCGTTGGACTGTCCCATCTGCGATCAGGGCGGCGAGTGCGAGCTTCAGGACGTGGCGATGGGATACGGCCGGGGCGTGTCCCGCTTCCAGGAGCGCAAGCGCTCGGTGAAGGACAAGAACATCGGGCCCCTGATCGCCACCGACATGACCCGCTGCATTCATTGCACGCGGTGCGTGCGCTTCGGCATCGAGATCGGGGGAGTGCAGGAGCTGGGCGCCACCGGCCGCAGCGAGCACATGGAGATCGGCACATTCGTCGAGCGCAGCGTCGACTCGGAGGTCTCGGGCAACGTCATCGACCTGTGTCCGGTGGGCGCGCTCACGAACAAGCCGTTCCGCTTCCGCGCGCGCGCCTGGGAGATGAAGCAGGTCGGAGCTGTGGCACCCCACGATTGCGTGGGCTCGAACGTGGATCTGCACGTCGTGCGCAATCGGGTCATGCGCGCGGTCCCGCGCGAGAACGAGGGCATCAACGAGACCTGGATCTCCGACCGGGACCGTTGGGGTCTGGAAGGTCTGTACAGCGACGAGCGCCTGCAAGCGCCCTGCATCAAACGCGAGGGTGACTGGCAGACGGTGGATTGGGAGGACGCCCTCGCGTTCGCCCGCGAGGGACTGAAACGGGTCGTGGCCCAGCAGGGACCCGGGCAGATCGGAGCGCTGGCGGGTCCGAGCGCGACGCTCGAGGAGCATTATCTGTTGCAGAAATTCATGCGAGGGCTGGGGTCCCCGCACGTCGATCACCGCCTGCGCCAGAGCGACTTCTCGGACCAGGAGGCGGCGCCGCTTTTCCCCTGGTTGGGTCAGCGAATCGCCGAGCTCGAGAAGGTGGGCGCGGCGTTGCTTGTCGGCTCCTGGATTCGAAAGGAGCAACCGCTTCTCAACCAGCGCCTGCGCAAGGCGGCGCTGCGAGGCGCTCGAGTGATGGCGGTGAACGCCGTCGACTACGATTTCAACTTTCCTCTGGCCGAGCGGATCATCACCCATCCGGCGGCGATGGCGCGAAGCCTGGCCGGTATCGCGCGAGCGCTCGGGGAAGAGGCGGGAGCGGGCGCCGGGGGTGAGGCGGAGCGGCTGCTCGGCGGGGTGGTCGTGGATGAGACGCACCGGGCCATGGCGCGACACCTGCTCGGTGCCGAGCGGGCCACCATCCTGCTGGGCCCGGCCGCGGGCGCGCATCCCGAGGCCGCGGTGCTGCGCGCGCTGGCGGGCCACATCGCGACCCGCGCGCGGGCGATCCTCGGGCATCTCTCCGAGGGCGCCAACAGCGCCGGTGCGTGGCTCGCGGGGGCGGTGCCCCACCGCGGGCCGGGCGGGGAGCCTTCGTGGCCCGAGGGATTCGACGCGGCCACCATGCTGCGCAAGGGGTTGCGCGCATATCTGCTCCTCGACGTGGAGCCGGAGCTCGACTGCGCCGACGCTCACCGCGCCCGCCAGGCGATGACCGCGGCCGATTTCGTCGTGGCACTTACGCCGTATCGCACGGCGGCCATGGAAGAGTACGCGAACGTGTTGCTGCCGACCGCGCCGTTCGCCGAGACGCCCGGAACGTTCGTCAACGTGGAAGGTACCTGGCAGAGCTTCGACGCCGTGACCCGGCCCTACGCCGAGGCGCGCCCGGCCTGGAAAGTGCTGCGCGTGCTCGGCAACCACTTCGAGGTGGAGGGATTCGAGTACATGGAATGCAGTGAGGTACGCGAGGAGCTGCGTGCAATAGTGGGCGGGCGGACCCCATCCAACGACGGCGCCTGGCGGATTCCGGAGGCACTTGCGGGCGCGCAGTCAGAGGAGGCCGGGAAGGCCCTCTACCGCATCGGGGACGTAGCGCTGCACGCCGGGGATCCACTGGTGCGCCGATCGAAGCCGCTGCAGCAGACCGCGGATGCGCTCGAGTCGAGGGCGGCCGCGCGCATGAACGCGAGCCTGGCCGAGCGGCTGGGGTTGAGCGCCGGTGAGCGGGTCACGGTGGCGCAGAACGGGGTGCGGGCCTCGCTCGAGGTCATCATCGAGCGCCGCGTCCCGGACGGCTGCGTATACGTTCACGCCAACAGCCCGGGCAGTGCGGGGCTGGGTCCGGCGTACGGACCCATCGAGATCGAAAAGGCATAGGGTGGCGGAGGCGACGGGCCATGCCTGAATGGATCGTCGGGGTCTTGGGGGTGTTCCCCGAGGGGCTCGGCGCCGTCCTCGAGATATTGATCAAGATAAGCGTCATCCTGGTGCCGCTGCTGCTCGGTGTCGCGTACCTCACGTTCGCCGAGCGCAAGATCATCGGTTATATGCAGGTGCGAATGGGTCCCAACCGGGTTGGCCCCAGAGGTTGGTTGCAGCCCATCGCCGATGTCCTCAAGCTTCTGTTGAAGGAAGTCATCTTCCCGGCGGGCGCGAACCGCCTGCTGTTCGTGATCGCGCCCATCCTCTCGCTCACGACGGCCCTGGCCGCGTGGGCGGTGATTCCCTTCGACGAGGGTCTGGTGCTGGCGGACGTCAACGCGGGATTGCTCTACGTGCTGGCGATGACCTCGTTCGGCGTCTACGGGATCATCATCGGGGGCTGGGCGTCCAATTCCAAGTACGCCTTACTCGGCGCCTTTCGCGCCGCGGCGCAGACCGTGGCCTACGAAATCGCCATGGGTTTCGCCCTGGTCGTGGTGCTCATGGCGGCGGGGAGCCTGAACTTTCAGGCCATCGTGCTGGCTCAGCAGGGCAGCGTGCTGCACTGGTTCTGGCTGCCGTTGCTGCCCATGTTCGTCGTCTACTTCATCGCCGGGGTGGCGGAGACCAACCGCGCGCCGTTCGACGTCGCCGAGGGCGAGTCCGAGATCGTGGCCGGCTTCCACGTGGAGTACTCCGGCACCGCTTTCGCCGCGTTCTTCCTGGCGGAGTACGCGAACATGATCCTCATCAGCGCGCTCGCGGCGCTCATGTTCCTCGGGGGTTGGTTGTCCCCCTTCGAAGGCTTTTTGGAGGAGGGCGCGTACCGCACGCCCGTCGTCGGCGAGCTGCTTGGCCCCGGCATCCACTGGTTCGTGCTGAAGGTAGCGTTCTTTCTGTTCTTGTATTTGTGGTTCCGGGCGACGTTCCCGCGCTATCGCTACGATCAGATCATGCGGTTGGGGTGGAAGGTCTTCATACCCATCACCCTCGTCTGGATCGTCGTCGTGGGCCTCGCCATCCTCGTCGGCGTCCCGCCGTGGTTCGATTGACGGGGTTGGACAGGCCGCGAACGACATAAGAAGGCACAAGAAATAAGGAGCGTGCTGACCAACCGCGAATGTCAGGGCGGCCAGGGCGGCGAGCCCTCGCTCTGGGCTCCGAGGCTACGCGTGCTTCGGCGCGCGGGTCGCGCCGAGCAACGCGACATCCCTGTCGCGATGCTCGGAGCCCGCCATCGATGGCGGGCTCCCTACGGGCCTTATCGCCCCGCGCGCCGCGCTCCGCCGGTCGCCCTTTGCGAGGGGCTCGCCGCCCTGCGGGACAGCGGCTGCATTCGGTAACGAGGTTCGGAGGACGTTGACTCTCTCATGAACGAAGCGTTTGTCTTCTACGTTCTCGCCACCATCCTGGTTTTCGCCGGGGCGATGGTGATCACCGTCCGCAATCCGGTGCATGCGGCGCTGTTCCTGGTGCTCGCTTTCTTCACGAGCGCCGGACTGTGGTTGCTTCTGGAAGCGGAGTTTCTTGCCATCACGCTCGTGCTGGTCTACGTGGGGGCGGTGATGGTGCTGTTCCTGTTCGTGCTCATGATGCTCGACATCAACCTGGCACCGCTGCGCGAGGGATTCACCCGCTACCTGCCGGTGGGCTTTCTGGTGGCGGCGCTGGTCGTGGTGGAGCTGGCGATGGTCGTGGGATCCCGGCGCTTCGCGTTGGAGAGCATGCCGGCCCCGGCGCGGCAGGGGCCCGATTACAGCAACACCAAGGCGCTCGGCAGCGTGCTCTACACGGACTACGTGTACCCCTTCGAGGTGGCGGCGGTCATCTTGCTGGTAGCTATCGTCGCGGCCATCGTGCTGACCATGCGCCGGCGCGAAGGTGTGAAGTACCAGCGCCCCGAGGAGCAGGTTGCGGTGCGGCGTGAGCAGCGCGTGCGTCTGGTGAAGATGCCGGCGGAGGCGAAGCGCGTGTTCAAACGCCCTGCGGAGCGGTCATGATTGCACTGTCCGATTTTCTGGTTCTCGGAGCGGTGATGTTCTGCCTGAGCATGGGCGGGATCTTTCTCAATCGCAAGAACGTGCTCATCCTGCTCATGTCTCTCGAGCTCATGCTGCTCTCGGTTAATCTGAACTTCGTGGCGTTTTCGTATTTTCTCCAGGATCTGGCGGGGCAGGTATTCGTGTTTTTCATCCTGACGGTCGCCGCGGCGGAAGTGGCCATCGGTCTTGCGATCCTCGTCGTCCTGTTCCGCAAGCGCCAGACCATCAACGTCCAGGATCTGGACATTATGAAAGGATAAGGTGCTCGATTCATGGAGGGGGTTTACCTCAGCATCGTCCTCGCACCGCTCACGGGCGCCATCCTGGCGGGGCTGTTCGGGCAGCAGATCGGCCGCTCGGGAGCGCACTGGGTGACGATCATCGGCGTTGGAATCTCCACGCTGCTGTCGGCCGTAGTCTTCAAACACATTGTATGGGACGGGGCACCGATATTCGACGGCGCGGTGTACACGTGGGCGGTCGCCGGCGGAGTGGAGCTGCAGCTCGGCTTTCTCATCGACGAGCTGACGGCCACCATGATCCTGGTGGTCTCGTTCGTCTCTCTGATGGTGCACATATACACCATCGGGTACATGCACGACGATCCCGGCTATCAGCGCTTCTTCAGCTACATCGCCCTGTTCACGTTCGGCATGCTGATGCTGGTCATGGCGAACAATTTCCTCCAGCTTTTCTTCGGCTGGGAGACCGTGGGGTTGATGTCGTACCTGCTCATCGGGTTCTGGTACACGCGCGAATCGGCCACCCGGGCGCAGCTCAAGGCATTTCTGCTCAACCGGGTAGGCGACTTCGGTTTCATCCTGGGGATCGCCGCGGTGCTGCTGTACTTCGGGACGTTACAGTATGCGCCGGTGTTCGCAAACGCCTCTCTGCTCGAGGGGGAGACCATACGGGTGTTCCCGGGTACGGAATGGTCCGTGGCCACCTCGATCTGCATCCTCCTGTTTCTCGGGGCGATGGGCAAATCGGCCCAGGTGCCCCTGCACGTCTGGTTGCCGGATTCGATGGAAGGCCCGACGCCCATATCGGCCCTCATCCATGCCGCGACCATGGTGACCGCCGGAATCTTCATGGTGGCGCGGATGTCGCCGCTCTTCGAGCTGTCCCAGACGGCGCTCAGCATGGTGATGGTGGTGGGAGCCGTGACCGCTTTCTTCATGGGACTACTGGGCATCGTCGAGAACGACATCAAGCGGGTCATCGCGTACTCTACGCTCTCGCAGCTCGGCTATATGGCCGTGGCGCTCGGCGCGTCGGCCTACGCGGCGGCCATCTTCCACCTGGGCACGCATGCTTTTTTCAAGGCCCTGCTGTTCCTGGCTGCGGGCTCGGTGATCATCGCCCTGCACCACGAGCAGGACATGCGCAACATGGGCGGGCTGCGCAAGTACATGCCGATCACCTGGCTGAGCTCTCTTGTCGGCGCGCTGGCGCTCATCGGTTTGCCGGGATTCTCGGGGTTCTTCTCGAAGGACGCCATCATCGAGGCGGTGCATCACTCGGAGATCCCCGGCTCGGGTTTCGCCTACCTGTGCGTGCTGACCGGCGTGTTCGTCACCGCGCTTTACACATTCCGGTTGTATTTTCTCGTCTTCCACGGCAAGGAGCGCATGGACGAGCACGCGCGCGCCCATCTGCACGAGTCGCCGCCTGTGGTCACGGTGCCCCTGGTTCTGCTGGCCATCCCCTCGGTGGTCGTCGGCTGGTTTTGGGTGCAGCCGATGCTCTTCGGCGGACACTTCGGCGAGTCCTTGACGGTGGCCCCGGAGCACGACGTGCTCGCCGAGCTGGGGCGGGACTTCCACGGTGCGCTGGCGTTCGCCGTGCACGGGCTGCAGGCTCTACCGTTCTGGCTCGGCCTTGCCGGGGCGGCCGTGGCCTGGTTTCTGTACGTCGCACGTCCCGAGGTGCCCGGGCGTATCGCATCGAGCCTGGAGCTCGGCTATCGAATTCTCGTCGACAAGTACGGCTTCGACAGGCTCTACGAGAACCTGCTGACGAGCGGCGGCCGCGGGATCGGCTCGGTGCTCTGGCAGGTGGGAGACGCGCGTCTCATAGACGGATTGATGGTGAACGGCTCGGCCCGGGCCGTGGGCTGGTTCTCGGCGGTGGTACGACACGTCCAGAGCGGCTTTCTGTACCATTACGCTTTCGCGATGATCATCGGCCTGCTGGCATTGCTCAGCTGGTTCGTCTACGCATGATCGCCGGTGCGATGCAGACGAGAGTGATAGATGTCTGAAATACCCTATCTCAGCCTGGTGATCTGGACGCCCATCGTGGGCGGCATTCTGGTGCTCGTCTTCGGAGGCGAGCGCGACCGCGCGGCGGCGCGCAAGATCGCGCTGGCAGCCTCGGTCCTGACGTTTGTGGTTTCCATCCCTCTCTACACGCAGTTCGATCTCACGAGCGCCGGGATGCAGTTCGTCGAGCGTGTACCGTGGGTCGCGTCCTTCGGCATCGAGTATTACCTGGGGGTAGACGGCATATCCATGCCCCTCATCCTACTGACCACCTTCATGACCGTGCTCGTGGTGATCGGCGGATGGGAGGTGATTCAACACAAGACCGCGCAGTACATGGCGGCTTTTCTCATTCAAGAAGGGTGTCTGGTGGGTGCGTTCTCCGCCCTCGACGGCATTATTTTTTACGTGTTCTGGGAGGCGCAGCTCATCCCGATGTTTCTGATCATCGGGATGTGGGGTGGCCCGCGACGCATCTATGCCACCATAAAGTTTTTCCTGTACACCTTCCTCGGGTCGGTGTTCATGCTGGTCGCGTTGCTTTACCTGTACACCCAGGCGGGCAGCTTCTCGGTCCCGGATATGCACGAAGTGCCCCTTGGCTTGACGGCCCAGATTCTGATCTTCGTGGCGTTCTTGCTGGCATTCGCGGTCAAGGTGCCCATGTGGCCGGTTCACACGTGGCTCCCGGACGCGCACGTGGAAGCGCCCACGGGCGGCTCCGTCATACTGGCAGCGATCATGTTGAAGCTCGGGGCTTATGGTTTTCTGCGGTTCAGCCTGCCCATCGCGCCGGATGCGAGTCACGAGCTGGCGGCGCTGATGATAGCGCTATCGCTCATGGCCATCGTGTATATCGCATTCGTCGCGCTCGTGCAGCTCGACATGAAAAAGCTCATTGCCTACTCATCCGTCTCCCACATGGGCTTTGTGACCCTCGGCTTCTTCATTGCGTTCGGTATCTTCGAGCGCACCGGAAGCCTGGATACCGCGGCGATGGGCATGGAGGGCGGTATCGTACAGATGATATCCCACGGCTTCATCTCGGGCGCCCTGTTCCTGTGCGTGGGTGTCATGTACGACCGGCTGCACAGCAGGCTCATCAAGGACTACGGAGGCGTGGTCAACACGATGCCGAAATTCGCGGCGTTCATGATGCTCTTCGCGATGGCGAACGCCGGACTGCCCGGGACCTCGGGCTTCGTGGGCGAGTTTCTGGTCGTGCTGAGCAGTTTCCAGGCCAGCGTCTGGGTGGCTTTCCTGGCCGCGACCATTCTCGTGCTCGGCGCGGCATATACCCTGTGGATGTACAAGCGGGTCATTTTCGGCGCGATAGTGAACGAGGGCGTATCGACATTGAGCGATATCAACCGCCGGGAAGTGGTGATCCTGGGGGCGCTGGCAGCTGTGGTGCTCGTTTTCGGGGTGTGGCCGGCACCGCTCCTCGACGTCATGTCCCCGTCCGTCGAGAACCTGCTGGAGCACGTGACCCAGTCGAAGCTACCGGAGGCCGCCACTGCCCGACTGGCGGGACTGTAGGGAGAGGAAGCGCGGCCGCGAACCGCCGGGAGAAGCCCGACGAATGACATTCGATCCATCGCAGCTCATACCGCTCGTACCGGAGCTTTTCGTTCTGACCATGGCGTCCATCGCGCTGGTGATGGACACGTTCTTGCGCGATGATCAACGGGTGCTCACGTATGCTATAGCACAGGGGACCATCGTCGCGGCGGCCATCCTGTGTGTCGCGCTCTATCCCGAAGGCCGGATGCTGGCATTCAACGGAACCTTCGTGAGCGACCAGATGAGCGCGGTGCTCAAGATCTTCATCCTGCTTGTGAGTTACTTCGTCTTCGTGTACTCGCGGGCCTACCTCAACGACCGCGACTTGTTCAAAGGCGAGTACTTCGTACTGGGGCTCTTCGCGATCCTCGGTATGATGGTGCTGGTGTCCGGACACAGTCTGCTCACGCTATACCTCGGCTTGGAGCTTCTGTCCCTCTCGCTGTACGCCATGGTGGGGCTGCACCGGGAGTCGGTCGCGGCCTCAGAGGCCGCCATGAAGTACTTCGTGCTGGGGGCTCTCTCCTCCGGCATGCTGCTCTACGGTATCTCCATCCTGTACGGGGTCAGCGGGACGCTGGACCTGGACGAGCTGGCGCAATTCGTCGCGCAAATGGGGGACGACAGCCTTCTGGCGGTGTTCGGGTTGGTGTTCGTGATCGTGGGTATCGCCTTCAAGCTGGGTGCCGTGCCTTTCCACATGTGGATCCCCGATGTCTACGAGGGCGCTCCTACTTCGGTCACGCTGTTCATCGGAACGGCGCCGAAGCTGGCCGCTTTCGCTATGCTCATGCGCTTTCTGGTCGACGGACTATCGGGCGTTCAGGGGGATTGGATCCAAATGCTCGTTATTCTGGCGATCCTCTCCATGGGTGCGGGCAACATCATCGCCATCGCGCAGAGCAACTTGAAGCGCATGCTCGCGTACTCCACTATCGCGCACGTAGGTTTTTTGTTGCTCGGTGTGATCGCGGCAACTGCGGAGGGCTACGCGGCCGCGCTCTTCTACACCATCGTCTATGCCATCATGGCGATGGGCGGCTTCGGTATGATCATCCTGCTTTCGCGCAAAGGGTTTGAAGCCGACCGGCTGGAGGACTTCAAGGGGCTCAACGAGCGCAGTCCGTGGGCGGCGTTCCTCATGTTGATCCTGATGTTCTCCATGGGCGGGGTTCCGCCTTTCCTGGGCTTCTGGGCGAAATGGTCAGTTTTACGCGAGATCGTGAACGCGGACATGGTGTGGCTCGCGGCAGTCGCCGTCTTCTTCGCCATCATCGGGCTGTTCTACTATCTGCGCGTGGTGAGGTTGATGTACTTCGACATGCCGGAGGACACAGTGCCCATCACTCACGGCGCGGATATGAAGGTGATGATCAGCGCGAACGCCTTGGTTATCCTGCTGCTGGGGGTGTATCCGGGCGGACTGCTCGCACTGTGCAGCGCTGTGGTGCCCTACTAGGGCGTATATTTCATTACAGGCGGTTAATCTTTTCCCGTAGATGAAGGGAGGAACTCTCCGATTTTCTCTCCGACGTGAACCTGCTGTCCGGGGCCGAGTCCCGCCCGCCAGCGGCTTTGCCCCGGGGGCAGCAGGACGATGACGGTGGATCCCATGTTGAAGCGCCCGAGCTCGGCGCCACGTTCCAGCGCGGGCGCGGAGCCCTCTGCGTACGACCAGCGCGCAGGACGGTGACGGCATTTCGGTGTGACGGCGCCGGCCCACGCGGTCTCGATGTGACCGACACACAAGGCACCGACGAGCACCACCGCGAAAACACTTCGGTCGCCGCGAAAAATGCACACGACGCGCTCGTTGCGCGCAAAGAGATGGGGTACGGTTTGTGCGCTGGACGCATTCACGCTGAACAGCCTGCCGGGGATATAGATCATGGTCTGCAGGCAGCCGCGTGCGGGCATGTGAACGCGGTGATAGTTGCGCGGGTGGAGGTAGGCGGTGAAGAACTCTCCCCCAACGAACGCCCGGCAGTCGTCTTCTTTCCCGCCGAGCAAGGTCCGCAGGCTGTAGGTCTTGCCCTTGGCCTGCAGGAGTTGCTCCCCATGCAAGGTGCCGGCCTGGCTGATCTCGCCATCGACGGGTGAGACCAGCGCATGCGCTTCGTCATTGACTGGACGCGCGTCCGGACGCAGTGCGCGCGTGAAGAAGCTATTGAAGTCGAGATACGCACTCGGTGCGGGCGCCACGGCGATATCCATGTCGACCCGGTACCTGCGTAGGAACCAAAGGATCTGTCGGTCCTTGACCGGGCGGTAGTGGATGCGCGTGGCCCGGCACACGAGGCGTGAGAGCAGATGGGTGGGGCATGGGTATTGCCAGAGCGTGCGCAGATGATCCCGTATGCGGGTACGCAAATGGGATCGGTCGCGCGAGGCCGCGCGGCTCATGGGGTCGCTTCCTGGGCGCGCGGTCCCCGGCAGCACTCCCTGGAGAGGGGAGAGCGGCCGTCGGCCGCCTTGGGTTCGCCGAGATGAGATGCAACGCACATTGTGAACACGATTGTATTCTATTGACGTCTAAAGTTTCGTAGGAGGCAGACGTTAGTGTGGATAGACGCGCATCCGCGTAACGCTTGCGACGAGCACGGACTCGTGCGGGCGCTCACCACGGGCGCGATGCGCCCGGCGACACGGTGCACGGGAGCCAGGAGCGCAGATGGACCCCGATCCAACCGACCGGACGACAGTGGATGCGGCGAGCATGTCGGGTGCCGAGAGCTGGGGCGAGTTTGGCGTGGAGGCGGTCCTACGGGTTCTTGCGTGCCGATTCGGCGATGGAAGCGTCTACATGGAAGAGGTCACCGACAAGCCGGTCTACCGGGCGGCGCAGGCGCTCGGTCTCATCAGCGGCGACGGCTACTTGACGCGTGCCGGGCGCCGCTTCCTCAGCACTCACGGCCGCGACTGAACTCACCATTCTATCCAGGCCGTACCCTTCGCCTTCTTGTTCCCCTGAATGTGTCCGACCGATTCGCCGCAAGCGGGGCACTCCCGTTCGCCGCGATGTGCCTTTCCGGCCGCGATCACGATGAAGACCTTGCCGCACCGGGGGCAGGTGAGCGCGACGGTGTTGTCTTCCCAATCCTCGTTGTGTGCGAGGTGATCGGCGTTCAGGTCTTTGCGATGCATCACTGCTGGCCCTCGGTTGAAATCATCCTCCAGAGATGAATGGCACCCGGTGGACGCGCCGTTCACCCTCAAAACGCACCATGATGATAGGAAAAAGCGGCTACATCGCGGAATACCGGCTCTTGCCGGCGGTAGGGGGCTGCGGGTCCCGCCCCCCGTCGCCTGCCCGGCGGTCGTCGCGGGAAACCCATTCCTCGGAGAATGCGCTCAGCCGGGAGCACGCCTTTACCCCGCACGGCGGGAAACGATATCCTAGTGACGTGTGCCCGATGCGCTGCACTGCGAGCCGTGACGGATCCCAAGGTCGAGCGTTTTTCGCCGCGCTCGCCGGGCCTCGCAATGAGACCTCTGCGCTGCGCGCGGCACGCTTCGCCAGTCCGCTTTTCGTCAGGGCTCGCGCTGCAACCACGAAGCGTTGGAGCCAGAGCGCTCGAGGTTTCGGCACACGTGTTTGTTCAAAGCGCGCTTCCACTCTCATTTAACGTGCTGTAACCACATGTCGCATCTCAAATGAAGGGAATCAGTAAGTTCGAATATTCTCAAGAGGCGCGACAGAGGAGGATGGATCGATGAATGACCAAAAACCCAAGAGCGCGGTCAGTCGGCGCAGATTTTTGCAGAACGTGGGCGTCGCAGGCGGCGTGGTCGTTCTGGGGAGCTCGAGCTCCATGCGGGTGTTCGCGGCCCAGCGGCCACCCGCCTTCAAGCTCGGGCAGATCGCACCCATGACCGGATCGGCGGCAGAGTTCGGTCCCTTCTACCGGGAGGCTGCGGCTCTCGCCGTAGAGCAGCTCAACAAGGCGGCCGAGGAGGTGTTCGGTGGCCCGATCATCGCGGGCCACGTCGCCGAGGACACCAACACGTTACCCACGCCGGCCATCGAATCCGGCCGCAAGCTCGTCGACGCGGACGGCGTCTCCGTAATCATCGGCGGGTGGTCGAGTGGGGTGACCACTGCGGTGGCCGAATCTGTGAGCATCCCCTCGGGTGTGCTCCAGATCTCCAACGGCTCCACGTCTCCGCTCATCTCGGTGCTTCCTTCCGACCGGCAGGCGGACATGCTGTTCCGCACGACCTCGTCCGATGCCTTGCAGGGCGTGGTCGCGGCACAGCTCGCGGCCGGGGAGATCATGTCCAACTACAAGTTCGAGTCCGCCTCGACCATCTTCGTGAACAACCCGTACGGTCAAGGGCTGTCGAACGCTTTCTCGCGCAGCTTCCAGCTGCGGGGCGGCAAGATCTACGCTCAGGTTCCGCACCCCGAAGAGGTGCAGCCCACTTACAAGTCGCAGCTCGCGCTGGCGCTGAAGGACAATCCCGACCTGCTGGTTGCGGTCAGCTACCCGGGGCACACGGCCACGTACCTGAAGGAGTGCCGTGACTTCTTCGAGTTCACGAGCTGGCAGTTCGTGGACGGCAACAAGTCCGAGAAGGTGCTGGAAGCCGTTGGTGCGAAGGATCTCGCAGGTAAGCTCGGCACGACGCCGGGTCAGGATCCGAGCATCCCGGCGTTTCAGGACTTCGCCAAGGCCTATAAGGCGCGCTTCAACCGCGATCGGATACCGCCGTTCACCGAGTCCGCCTACGACGCCGCCATCGCCGCCGGCTTCGCCGCGGCGAAGGCCATCGTGGACGGTGAGAGCAATCTCACCGGGACCGTGCTTCGGGACCGGCTGCGTAACGTCTCCAATCCGCCGGGCGAGGTCGTCAACGGTGGGACGCAGGAGAGGATCACGGCCGGCTTGAGGCTTATCAAGCAGGGCAAGGACGTCGACTACTCCGGTGCTGCCGGTGCCTGCAACTTCGATCAGAACGGTGACGTGATTACGCCCATCGCACTGTGGGAATTCACCGCGGGCAGCGAGATCAAGACGGTGCGGATACAGGCGCCGAACGACATCCCGGCCGAATAACAACAAAAGCAAGAACAACAACTCTATTCGACCGATTCGGTCGAATCGCAAGGGCTCCTACGGGGGCCCTTTTTTTCGGTTCTTCACGGATTTCCGGGAAACCGCGCCGACAAACTCCCGGCGAGATGGGTCCCGGGGTATGTGCCGACGGAGAGGTGCGTGCCCCGGGGCCCAGCGTCGCACGACGAAACCATCCATCTCCCGGGAATCCGCGAAGAACCGAGATGTCAACGGGTGCGGGGGAGGAGGTACTTGGAGATGACCTTCTCCTCCTTGAGCAATCCCTCCGGACGGTAGAGGACGATGACCTCCAGCAGTACGGCGACCAGCAGCCAACGCAGGTAAGCGCTGCGCGCGGGCAGGTCGGGGTGAATGGCCTGGAGGGTCGGGCCGAGGGCGTCGGCCAGAAACGCGGTCCCGCTCCACACGGCCCAGATGACGAACGCGCCCAGCATGGCGCCCTTGTTATTGCCGCTGCCACCGAGCATGAGCATCACCCAGACGATGAACGTGGCGAACAACGGATTGAAATGGCTGTAATCGATGGAGACGACGTAATGAGCGTACAGGGCGCCTGCGATGCCCATGATCAGGCCGCCCACCACGAACGACTGTATGCGGAAGGCAGTCACGTGCTTTCCGCTCATGGCAGTGGACGCTTCTTCCTCCCGGATGGCGCGCAGCACGCGTCCCCAGGGCGAGCGTGCCGCCTGCTCCATGGCGACATAGATCAATGCGAGGAAGAGCGACACGACGACGAGGTAGAAAAAGATGTAATCACGCTGCTCCAGGGGCGCAAGAAGACTGGCCACGGATTGAGGCAGCCACCCGCACGCCGGCTCCTCGAACAGGCAGGCCAGCGGCCTCGGGATCCCTCGCAGCGGCTGTGGTCCGTTCGCGAGCCAGCGCTCGTTCTGGAAGACGAGGCGGATGATCTCGGCGATGCCGATGGTGGCGATGGCGAGAAAGTCGAGGCGAAGCCGCAGCACCGCGACAGCGACCAGGAAAGCGACCACCCCCGCAGTCACGGCGGCGGCGGCGACGCCGGCCAGGAAAGGCATCTCCAGACCGAAGGCCTGCTGTGCATACTGCGCCAGCAGGCCCGTGGGCATGTCCTTGGTGAACAGCGCGGAGAGGAAAGCGCCGACCGCGAAGAACCCCGCGATGCCGAAGTTGAGATGCCCCGTCAGTCCCCATTGACAATTGAGCCCGAGACTGAGGACGGCATAGATACCCGCCATGATGGAGAAGGAGATCAGATAGTTCAGCATGCCCGAAGGCAGCCCGCCGACGGCTGCGAGGGCCAACACCACGGCCGCGCCCAGAGCAACCGGCACCCGCCAAGCCCAGCGCAGCGGGACGAGCCGCAGGGCCAGCAGGAGCAGGGGCACCACGAGGAAGCACGCCTTGAGGATCATCGCCGGGTCCACGGTTACCCTCCTTCTCGCCCGAAGAGGCCTTGGGGTCGAAGCACGAGCGTGAGCACCATGAGGGCGAACGCGACGCCCGGCCCGTAGGCCGGGTTCAGGAACGCGGTGGAGACCTGCTGGGCGACGCCGATGATGAGGGCGCCGGCGAGGGCTCCGTAGGGGTTGCCGATGCCTCCCATGATGACGGCAGCGAACATGGGCAGCAGCAGCCAGAAACCCATCTCGGGGCGCAGTTGGGAAGAGAGCCCGTACATCACGCCCCCCGCCGCCGCCAGCGCACCGCCGATCATCCAGGTCCAGGCGATGACCTGCTCGGTGTTGATGCCTCTCACCTGGGCGAGCTCCGGGTTGTCCGCGGTCGCCCGCATGGCCTTCCCCATCTTGGTTTTCTCCAGCAGCAGGTAGATCAGAAAGACCAGGAAAAATGCGAGCCCCAGGATGAAGAGCTGATCCGCCTGTACGCGCACGCCGAAGGGCAGGTGCAGGGCAGGGTTGGCGCGTCCCAGGTAATAGAAGTGGAAGTCGGATCCGAAGATCAGATAAACGATGCTGCGCAGGAAGAACGCCATCCCCAACGAGGCCATGGCGAACAGGACCAAAGACGCCTTTCGCAGGCGCAGTCGCCGGTAGATGGCGCGATCGACCGCGACCGCGACCACGCCGACGACGGGCATCGCCAGCACGAGGGACATCAGGAGCTCCCAACCGAAGGAGAAGGGCCCGAGCGCGGCGCCTTGGGGCAGCAACGGCATGAAGGCGAAAGCGGCGTAGGCGCCGATGGTCACCAGCGCCCCGTGCGAGAAGTTCGGGAACTTCAAGACCCCGTATACCAGGGTCAACCCGATGCTGCCCAGCGCGATGATGCCACCGAGCATGATGCCCCACACGGTGAGGGAGAGCAGGCGATCGGTGGTCACCTCGCGGGCCTGCGCCACCATCCACAGCAGCACGAAGATGAGGACCAACACGACGACCATGACGGTGCGGCTCTGCAAAAACGCGCGAATCCGCTCGCCGGCCCTGGGCTCCGGACGTTCACCGGGCTCGTCGGGGATGGTGTCGGTGTCCTGTGCGTGCGCCCCTCCGGCAGACACCTCGTCCCCTGACGGCGGCCGGCGTGACCTCTGCGAAGTGCTCATCCATATCCTCCCAGGGCCTGTCCTCTATCCTCCCAGATACAGTCGTCCGACCTCGGGGTCGTCGAGCAGGGACCGTCCCGTGCCTTCGAAGCGGTTCTCGCCGTTGGCCAGCACGTAGCCGCGGTGCGCCATCCTCAGCGATTCCTTGGCGTTCTGCTCCACCATGATGATGGCCACGCCGGTCTCGTTGATCCGCACGATACGCTCGAAGATCATGCTCACCAGCTTCGGCGAGAGGCCTGCGGAGGGTTCGTCCAGCAGCAGCAGCTGCGGGTTGAGCATGAGCGCGCTGCCCATGGCGACCATCTGCCGCTCCCCGCCCGACATCTTTCCTGCGCGTTGGTGGCGCCGCTCGCGCAGCACGGGAAACAGCTCGTATACGCGCTCCTTGCGTTCTTCCGGGTCCTGGTCTTCGAGCACGAACGCGCCCATCTCGAGGTTCTCCTCCACGGTCAGCGTGGTGAAGACGTTGGCCACCTGCGGCACGTAGCACATGCCCAGCTTGACGATGTCATAGGGGGAATGCCGTGAGATGTCCGTGCCCTTGAAGTGAATGGAGCCCTCCCAGGGATGCAGCAGACCGAAGATCGCCTTCATGAGCGTCGATTTTCCGGCGCCGTTGGGACCGATGATGGAGACGATCTCGCCTTCCTGGACGTGAACGGAGACGCTTCCCAGGACCTCCATGTCGCCGTAGCCGGTCGTGACCGCCTGCGCCTCAAGCAGCGACATACTGGCCACCCAGATAGGCTTCGAGCACGCGTTCATCGGTGCGCACCTCGTCGGGTGTGCCCTGCATGAGCTTGCGGCCCTCGCTCATGACGATCACCGGATCGCACAGGCTCATCACCAGGTCCATGTCGTGCTCGATGAGCAGGAAGGTGATGCCGCGTTCTTTGCGCAGATACTCGATGTTGGTGGTGAGCTTCTTCATCAGCGTGCGGTTGACGCCGGCGCCCGGCTCGTCGAGAAGAACCAGCTCGGGGTCGGCCATCAGCGTTCGCGCGAGCTCGAGGAGCTTCTTTTGGCCTCCCGAGAGGTTCGCTGCGTACTCGGCTTCGAGATGAGCGAGATCCACGAACTCCAGCACCTCGAGCGCCTTGGTGCGGATCGCCCGTTCCTGGCGCCGCACGTGACCGGGGCGAAACCAGGTGCTCCACAGTCGTTCCCCGTGCTGATGGGGCGGGACCAGCATCAGATTCTCGAGCACCGTCATGCCCCGCTGCTCGCGCGGGATCTGAAAGGTGCGGCACAGCCTGCGCTGGAAGGTCTGATGCGGCGCCAGGTTGGTGATGTCCTCGCCCTTGAAATAGACGCGACCCGCGTCCGGCTGATGGAAACCGGTGATGAGGTTGAAAAGCGTGGTCTTGCCGGCGCCGTTGGGACCGATGAGCCCGGTGATGGTGCCGCTCGACACCTCCATCGTGCAGTGGTCGATGGCGCGCAGGCCGCCGAAATTCTTGGTCAAGTCGCGGACGGCGAGCAGCGGGCCGTGCGCGGTGCTCTCGGAGGTGCTCGTGGCTGCGTCGCCGGGGCTGGACTGGGTCTGGTCGGTCATGGTCGGCTCGTACTCAGATTGCGTTAGATTGCGTTTCGGGGCGACGGCGCCCCTTCGCCGCCGCAACGCCGGGCGGCGCCGGAGGGCCGGTGGAGTTCCGTCACGACGCCAGTCCGCTGACGCGAACCGGGACATGTTGCGTCGCACGGGGGGCACGCCGTCTGCGGGCAGCGTACGCGCGAGCCACCCCGCGAGCGGACCAGCGGCGCCGGAGCTGTATCCCCTCCTGGAAACCCTTTTTAAATCAGATGATTAACTTATTATACGAACGAATGGCATTATATCAGACAATCCGGGGCACGCGCCCCGGGGGGGCGCAGCTGCTTTCCGGGAGCTGGATGGTTTCACGGAGGGGACGCTGGGTC
>JABAHS010005662.1_pt1 | contig 103126 bp, 92 predicted proteins | sample 7062111 | NCBI WGS metagenome assembly JABAHS01 (sample SAMN14534600, study PRJNA622989) | marine sediment metagenome | biome: marine biome [ENVO:00000428]; feature: marine pelagic biome [ENVO:01000023]; material: deep marine sediment [ENVO:00002113]; isolation source: pool of 4 deep marine... | reverse complement strand
GATCGTGACGGCCGGCCCCTCGAAGTTCGAGCTGGCCTACCGCGGAATCGATCCAGGTCATCCAGGCGCCCCGCATCGAGGCGCCCCAGCCCGCCGGGTCGGCCGTGAAACGTTCCGCCGCGATTACGGTGACCATCCCACCCAAGATGAGTCCGAGCAAGAATTTCATGGTGCCTCCTCAGATCCTCGTAATGCCGCCGGGGCCGCCGTGGAAGTGAGCGGCCCGCCAATCCACGTCGTTGCGATACTCGGTGAGAAGGCGGCTGAATGCCTGCAGCCACGCGCCGGCGCTTTCCCGAACACCACCCGGACAGGCTCCGGGTCCAGCATTGATCTGCCGCGCGATTCGGTGGGCGACGCTGCGCTTCTCCACCGCGAGCACGTAGATCCCTGCATCCGGCCGCCCGGGCGCTCCGGGCGCCGACGGCACTCTGAGCCGATATCGTCGAGGCCCGGGCTGGGCGATGCGAAGGCTTCGTCCACAGACCTGGGACTCCAGCCGCTCGTCCCGACTCGAGACGACCAGCAGATAGGCCGGACGCAGCAGATCGAAAGACACCTCGACGCAGCCGCCGGGACCAGCGGACGACTGGCAGACGCCCCGGCTGCGTGCCATCTCGTGGCTCAACCCCGACAGCAACGCCGCCGGCATGCCCAACGGGGTCGCCGCCTCCGGCCGAGAGCTGCGCGGTCTCGATATCACCACCGAGGCGATCTGCTGGAACGAATCGTCCCGGCGTAGGTCGCTGAGGGTCGCGACGAGCTCGTCGGCTCCGTTGCCCAGCGGTCTTGCTGTCAGCGCCATTTCCCAGCTGGCCTGAGCACGATCGATGGTCACGGCTGCCAGGGGCCGGACGCTGAGCTGGCGGGTGAGCGCCTGGGCAACGCCTGACAGAGCCGAATCCGCGGGCATGGCCACGTACAGCGAGCCGTCGAGTCCGGCAGGGATTGCGCAGCCCAGGCCCTCCAGCATGAGCTCACCGATGACGCGGCTGTCGCCCAACGCCAGGGGATTCTCCATCGAGCCTGGCGGGCCGCCGTTCACCCGGGTGGCCAGCGCCGCCCGCTCGGCGGCCAGAAGGCGGCCCTTCCAGGCGAGGCTGACGCCGTTCACCCAGACGCCTTCGTCCACATCGACCATAGCGATGTTGAGGTGATACGAGTCCGAGCCACGCTTGTGAATCTCTATGCCCACCAGATAGGGAACATCCTCTGGGGCGGCGCACGGTTGCGGGTCCCGCGCCCAGGCAATGCGTACCCCTTCTGCGCGGATCAAATGCCCCGTGAGCCGTTGCTCCACCGCCTGGACGAGCCGATTTCCGGCAGATTCCGTGCGCCCGTTGAGCATGGGTACGAATCGGACCGTCTCACCCTTGAACTTCGGGTGGCGGGCCAGGGTCTCTGCCAGCTCCGGTCCAGCGGTTTCGTCGAGCCATCTGCCCAGGGAACCGCCAAGCAGCTCCCCACCCGATGCCGCGGCCCCGATGACCGGCAGCACGGCCAGCAGGATGCCGGTAAACAGGTACCTAGCCGCTGACATGTCGCACCTCGGCGTAACGATCGATGATGAGCTCACCAACCACGCCCCGTTCGATCCAGCTGCGGATAGACGCCTCCAGCTCAACGGGCATGCGCACGCCCCAGGAAAAGCCCGCCGGGTTGCCGGTTGCCCGGGCAAGGGAAGCGATCACGCGCGACGGGATCGTGTCGACCTGAAGTTCGTAGATGCGCTCGGGGGGCGGCGTGGCAACGAATTCCAGGTTGCGACCGAGTCCGAGCGCCGTGCGGCCCGGATCCTGCGGCTGAAAGGCAAAGACCCGAACGCGTCCGGTCTCAATGAGGCGCAGGAAGTCCCGATCGGAGGCAAATCGCAGCGCAAGACCGCGGGGCGCGCCCGGCGCTTTCTCCGGGGTCTCGATCTTCGCCGGTGTCTGCACCGGCGGGAGCGTCTCCACCCGCGGCTTCGGCTGCAGGCGAGCCGGGCTGGGCGTCGGACGCGGTTCGGCGACGGGCACGGGGACCTCGGCCGGCTCCGCGATCTGGGTGGTTTGCAGCCCCGCGGGCTGCGCGTTTCGGACGAGCGCGAGCACGGCGATGAGGCAGAAGGCGATGATGGCCATGAACCGCATGACGTCGGTCTGCAGGCCATCGCCCTCCGCGTGGCTGACCGGCTCGAGCCTCATGCCGACGCCCCCGGCATCTGGGGCTCGAGGCGAGCGAGCCGGGCCTCGATCCGCTCACCGAGGCCCACCAGCTCGCGAAGATCGGCACGGCTCACGCCCGCGTAGAAAGTCTGCAGACGGGCGCCGACCACCATGGTCTTGACCAGACGCATCAGATAGCCGCCCACGCCCCCGACGATGGTCGTGGTCAATGCGAGCAGAATGCCCCCGTCAACGAGCTTGTGCAGAACCGACCCTGCCGAGTCGGACAACGCGCCGCCCGGATCGCCGAGAGCCGCCTGAAGCGCGCTGCGCATACCCACGGCCGTCCAGATGACGCCGATGCCGACGAACAGGTTGATCCACACATCCGACAGCTGATCGAGCTTGACGACCACCTTGAGATCCGGACCGCCGGCGAGCAGCCGGCTCAGCCGAAGCAGGTTGGCGGCGTACAGCGTCAGCACCAGAGCGAAGAGCCAGGCGGAGTGGCCGAGGTTTAGCTGCAGCCAGTGGCCCACGGGAGCGACGTCCGAGCCAACGCCCGCGCCCGCGACGCCCAAGGCAACGACTGCGAGAGCAACGCCCGCCGCCACCCCGCCCGCGAACTCCGCAACGCCTTTCATTCAGCGCCCGCCCGAGCCGCAGGCCCGGCAGGTCGCCTCGAGCACCAGATCGGCTTCCTTGAGCAGGTTGTCGGCCCGGTAGAAGCTTGCCCGGTCGGCGCTGGCGCGCATCAGGCCCAGCTCCTTATCATGCAGCTCGGCACGCATGTCGGACAGGACCTGATCCCGCATCGGGCACGTCTGCGAGCACGTGTTGTAGTCTCCGCGCAGCGACACGAACTTGACGTTGAAGTACCGGTTGTAGAGCAGCTCCGCCTGGCGCTTGCTGATGACGCCCATGTCGTTCACTCGCATCAGGTGGTCGCTGAAGAGCATCGGGTTCCGCGAATCCGGGTTTTCCGCAGCGATCGCCAGCAGGGATTGAAAGTAGCCGTCGAAGCGGTTTTCACACCCGTTCTCCAGCCGTTGTTCGGCATGGCTCATGCTGCGTTCCAGGTCGTCCTGAAACCGCACCGCGCAGGCATCCACCGTCTCCGTGGTGGCGCAGCCGGCCACGAGGGAGACGAAAAAGGCCGGGAAGAATATCTTACGAAACATGTCTTTCTCCTGATCGAATCGGCGTTACATGGCCAGCGGGCTGACGAACTCGGTCTCGCCGATGGCGTACGGGGGTGCCGCGATGGGGCTGTCGTTCAGGGCCTCACCGAACAGGATGCCCTTCACGCCGTTAACCACTTCGGTCATCTCCGGGGTGATCAGCCCGAACGACTGGTTGAGCTGCTCCATCAAGGCCGCGCGGCCGATTTCTTCCTGGGTCGCCGCGATGAGTCGCGATGCCTCCTCCATATCCAGATAGATATCGGCGGCCACGACTGCCAGCGAGCGGCCACGGCCCTCGCGCTGGGTGGCCACCAGGGCGTAGTACTGCTGGAACCGGTCGGAAAGGCGCACGCCCGACCGACCACGCAGTACCGGCTCTTCAGCGGCGCTGCTGCTCGCAGGCGTCGTTCCAAGCAGAGCGTTCTGCAGCGACGTCGGCGTCGTCCTCTGACCAAGCTCCTCGCGCAGGCGTTTTTCCAGGCTGGCCCGGGTGTTGTTCACCGCCAGCTCCATCTCCGGCAGCCGGTCACCCATGATGGTGAGCATCTCCAGATAGGTCGCGCCCAGCTGTTTGGCCATGCGCTCGCAGCCCTGATCGCCGTCCGACCCCTCGCAAAGGCTCTCGACGTAGAGCTGGTGCTGAAGATCCAGGCGGTTGATGACCTCCTGCAGGCTGTTCTCCATTTCCTCGGCGACCTGGCCGGTCTCACGTATATCCTCCAGCACGGTCGTCGGGAAAAGCCGAACGACGGGCCCTGAGTCCGGAACGGCGATCGCCGTGCCGGCGGCAAGCAGCAGGAACGGAAGCAGCATCCGACCGAACGGTCTGCCGCCGTTGCTTGGGTTGGTATCCATGGGCATATCCTCTTTGCTAAAAGCGCCGCAATCGGGCGCGGACGATGGGAAGGAGGGGAACGATCACCAATCTGGCTCCCCGACGGCGGGAGTGACCTCAACCTGAACACGGACGCGGTCGCCGGGGTCCGAAGTCACCACCTTGCTGAACTCTTCTCCCTGGTAGACGTAGCGCACTCGATAACCGGAGACCTCTTCCACCTCGCGGGAGGTCATGACCGTCGTGCAGCGCCGCGGCGTGTAACCACCTTGGTGAGACCGGGACCGGCTGACGCCACTCGCGATGGTCGCCCCTGCCAGCGCCCCGGCAACGGTCATCGCCTTCTTGCCACTGCCGCTGCCGAACTGACTGCCCAGCAGCCCGCCCACGACCCCGCCGATCACGGCCGCGACGGGGCTGCCGTGATCGTGATGCCTTTCGTGGTGGTCATAGCCGTAAGGGTCGCCCCGCTCTGGATAACGCTGCGAATGAGCGCGGGGTCCACCGGCGTACCCCGCAACCCGACACTCTCTTCGCGGCTCGGTGATCGTGCGATATTCGACCATGGGCTCCACGCCAACGACGTCGGCGTAGGTGTAATGAGTGTTGGACACCGTCGGGGCAAGCTCAGGGAAGGTGTTGCGGTGGTCGGCGATGCCATCTCCCGCCGCAACACACAGACTCAAGCCGAGACCCAGGGCAGGTGCGCGCATGTTTCCTCCGGAACTCCCAAACCATTCGAGACTCGGATGTTATGGGAGCCCAGCTAAACAGAAGCTGAACGGCACCCGGTGCGCCCTGCACATCCGCTTAAACCGCCCCACAGACCGGCGTATGCTGTCGACAGGCGCAAAAGCGCCGCGCGCGGGTCCAGACGGGAGAGCCAGCATGACGAATTCCGACCATCATCAGATCCTGATCATCGGCGGCGGGGCAGCGGGTATCACGGTCGCCGCGAGCCTCATGCGCCGGCGCGGCCGGCGAGACCTCGACATCGCGATCGTGGAGCCGTCCGACGACCACTACTACCAGCCGGCTCTGACGCTTGTCGGGGCCGGTACCTACCCGCTCGGGAAGACGCGCCGGCCGGAGTCGCGGCTGATTCCGTCAGGCGTCACCTGGCACCGGGACTCGGCGACGGGGTTCGACCCGAATGCCAACTCGGTCACCCTGGCCTCGGGCGGAGAGCTGTCCTACGACTACCTGGTGGTCTGCCCGGGTCTGGAGCTCAACTGGGATCAGATAGAGGGCCTGCGGGAGGCTTTGGGAAGCAACGGCGTCTGCAGCAACTACTCGCCCGACCACGCGGAGTACACGTGGCAGTCCCTGCAATCACTGAAGAACGGCGCCACGGCGCTGTTCACGCAACCGCCGCTACCGTTCAAGTGTCCGGGGGCACCCCAGAAAATCGCCTACCTGGCCGCCGATCACCTGCAGCAACGCGGCATATTGGAGAGCTGCCATCTGCACTTCCTCACCCACGGCCCGGCCCTGTTTGCCGTGCCCCTGTTTGCCGCGGAGCTGAACAAGGTCGCCGACCGCTGGGGCATCGATGTTCATTTTCAGACGAACCTGAGACGGGTAGACGGACCGGCACGCCAGGCCACCTTCAAAAAGATCAGCGACGAAGGCGAGGGTGAGGAGGTCACCCTGTCTTTTGACCTGCTGCACGCCACCCCGTATCAGAGCCCGCCCGCCGCCGTGAAAGACAGCCCCCTGGCCAACGAGGCGGGCTGGATCGACGTCCATCAGCACAGCATGCAGCACACCAGCTATCCCAACGTGTTCGGCCTGGGGGATGCTTGCTCGACACCAAACTCCAAGACGGCGGCGGCCGTGCGCAAGCAGGCGCCGGTGGTGGTGCGCAATCTGCTCCACCTGATTGATGGCGGCGCGGTGGAGGAAGGTTACGACGGTTATGGCTCGTGCCCTCTGACCACCGCCTATGGCAAGGTCATGCTCGCCGAGTTCACCTATGGCGGAAAGGTCACGCCCACGTTTCCGCTGGACCCGCGCAAGGAGCGAAGGAGCATGTGGTGGGTGAAGAAGACGGCATTGCCGGTCATGTACTGGGACTACATGCTGCGAGGTCACGAGGCATTCCCCGGCCACGACACCGATTACGAAGCGCCGCCCCTCTAGGCGGCGTCGGGCAGGGTCAGGCCAGCAGCGTCGCCAGCATCCTCTTGAGCTCGGCAACGAACGCGAGCGGCTGGTCGAGAAACAGGTGGTGCTGGGCTTCGGACAACGCCACCGCAGGGAATTCCTGGGGAATGAGCTCGCGCATGTAGGCTTCCGTGCGCGCCGAGAAAAGCTCGCTTTGCGCACCGTAGATGAGGCCCGTCGGCACGTTCAGACGCCGGTAATCCTCCGGCGTGCGCTCGACGTCCTTGAGGGTCGAAGGCAGGTCCTCGTCGAACTTCCACGCCCAGCCGCCATCCACGGGCATGAGCGAGTGGCGGGCGATGTACTCGAGAATGTAAGCATTCTCACAGCTCTGCGGTGGTTGGACGCGAAAGCGGCCGAGGGCGGTCTCGCGGTCGGGATAGACCTTCGCCCTGCCTCCCATGGCCGGTCGGTCGGGAACCGGCTCGTCCGGATGGCGGATACCGGAGTCCACGAGCACCAGCGCCCCGAACCGCTCGGGAAACAGGCCCGCGGCCTTGACCGCCATGTAGCCGCCGAAACTGTGCGCCACCAGGGCTGCCCGCTGGTCGAACCCCGCGTCGTCACAGACGGCGCGGATCTCCTGGGCGTAGGTGGCGCCGTCGTACTCGTAGCGGTAGTCGGAGTCGCCCATGCCCGTCAGGTTCATGGCCGCGACCCGATAGTCGTCGAGGAGCTGGGGCGCGATGAAGTCCCACCAGCGGGAGTGCGCATTCATGCCGTGAATCAGAAGGATCCCCGGTTTGTCTTCGTCGCCCCAGAGCTGGTAGACCACGTCGCACTCATCAACCTCCACCGAGCGGGTCGCGTACTCGGTTTCTACGGCCTCGAAGAACCAGTCCGGTATCGAGGGGCCGGCGTCACGGTCCCAGCGGGCCACGGTTCAGAGCGACCCGAACCGCTTGAGGTGAAAGTCCACATTGCCAAACAGCGTATCGATCATGGTCAGCCTCTTGAAGTAATGCCCCACGTTGAGCTCCTCGGTCATTCCCATGCCGCCGTGCAGCTGGATGGCACTCTGGCCGACGAACCTCCCGGACTTGCCTACCTGCACCTTGAACGCCGAAACTGCTTTCTGCGCCTCGGGGCCGTAACCCTCGTCGAGACGCATGGCCGCCATATACATCAGCGACTTGGCCTGCTCGTGCTCCATGAACATGTCGACCATGCGGTGCTGCAGTACCTGGAACTTGCCGATGGGTTGACCGAACTGCTCCCGGGTTTTGCAGTACTCGACCGTGGTCTTGTAGAGGACCTCCATGCAGCCGACGGCTTCAGCGCCTACGGCCAGAATGGCCTCGTCGACGACCTGCTCGAGGATCGCGAGCCCCTTGCCTTCTTCACCGACCAACGCGTCGTCCGCCACCCGGACGTTCTCCAGCGTCACCTCGGACGCCCGGAACGCGTCCACCGTTGGGTAGTCGCGCCGGGTCACCCCTTCGGCATCGGCCGGGACCACGAACAGGCTCACGCCGTCGGCATCCCGCTGGCCGCCGCCCGTTCGGCAGGACACGACCAGGAAGTCCGCCGACGGGCCGTTCATCACCACGGCCTTGTAGCCGTTGATCACGTAGCCGTCACCGTCCCTGGCCGCGGTGGTGGTGAGATCCGCCAGGTTGAACCGGCCCTGCGGCTCGGCATAGGCCAACGCGCCCTGAAGAGATCCATCCATGACGCCGGCGAGGTATTTCTCCTTCTGTGCCTGGCTCCCGCCGATCTTGAGCGCGCCGCCGGCGAGAACCACCGTCGCCAGGAACGGCTCGACGACCAGACCCTTACCGAACTGCTCGGACATGATCATCGACTCGATGGCCGATCCGCCAAAGCCGCCGTCGGCCTCGGGAAACGGCACCGCGAGCCAGCCGAGTTCCGCAAACGTCCGCCAGTTGTCACTCGAGAAACCCTGCTCCTCCCGAACCACCTGCTGGCGCGCATCGAACGCGTAGTCGTTCTGGATAAACTTCTCGATGCTGTCCTGCAACAGTGTCTGTTCGTCGGAAAAAGAAAAATCCATAGCTTCCCCTCAAAGACCCAGCGCCCTGCGGGCGATGATGTTTTTCTGAACTTCGTTCGACCCACCGTAAATGCTCCAGGCACGGCTGAAAAGCCACCCCTTGAGCGCGGCGAGCGCGTGATCGTGACCTACCGGACCCTCGTTGTCGATGAGCAACTCGTCGGGATACGGCAGAGCATAGTAGCCGAGGGCTTCCACCATCAGCTCGTTGATGAGCTGGCCTATCTCCGTGCCCTTGATCTTGAGAATGGAGGCCTCCGGTCCCGGCACCTGGCCGGCCTCGAGATCTGCAAGAATTCGCAGTTCCAGCATCTCCAGACCGATCAGCTCGATCTCCAGCTCCCGATAGCGTCGCTGAAAGCTCGCGTCTTCCAAGAGCGAGTCGGGACCCGGATCCTGTCCCGCGGCAATTTCCCGCACGCGCTCGAGCTGCACCGCGGAAGTCGCCACCCGGGCCACCCCGGTGCGCTCGTGGCTGAGCAGCGCTTTGGCATAGGTCCAGCCCTCGTTCTCTTGGCCAACACGATGCCCGACAGGGACGCGCACGCCGTCCAGCCGGACACTGTTGACGCTGTGCTGCCCCCCCAGAATCTCGATGGGGCTGACCTCGATGCCCGCTGCGCGCATGTCGATGAGGAGAAAGCTGATGCCCTCCTGAGGCTTGCCGGTCGGCGAGGTCCGGGCAAGGCAGAACATCCAGTCCGCCAAGTGGGCGCCGCTGGTCCAGGTTTTCTCACCATCGACGACGTAGTGATCGCCCTCGAGCCGCGCCGTCGTCTTGAGACTCGCCAGGTCCGATCCCGCTCCGGGCTCCGAGTACCCCTGGCACCATTGAACGCGCGCTTCCCGAATGGGCGGCAGAAACTTCTCCTGCTGACCCGGGGTTCCCCAGCGGCACAGGATCGGGCCCAGCATCGTTACGCCGAACACGCTCATCTGGGGCGTCTCGGCGCGCACGGTTTCGCGGTCCCAGATGAACCGCTGGGTGGGCGTCCAGTCGGTGCCGCCGTGCTCGACGGGCCAGTTCGGCACGCTCCACCCGCGCTGGACGAGCGCGTCGAACCACGCCTGCTCCTCCGCGGTCCGGTCCAGGCCATGGGCGGGCACGGTGGCCCGGGCCCGGCGAACCTCGACGGGCCAGTGCTGGTCGATGAACGCGCGAACCTCGGCCTGAAAGGCCAGGTCGCCATCGGTGAACGTCATGTCCATATTCGGTCCGAGGAAGCCCCACGAGGCGCAGCCGCGGAATCTTAGCAGCTCCGCTTTGCGCGGTCTTGCGGCAACAGGTCGCCGCAAGGGCGCGGCCAGCGCTTGCTCCCGAAGGGAGGCACTTGCCGTCTTCGATCGGTCAGATTCGCTAAGATAGCGGCCACGCGGAAACAAGGAACCAAAGCCAAATTGCAGGACAACGCCCTTCCCCCACAGCTGTTCGCCCGCCAGGACGAGTCCCCGGACTCCGCGTTTTACCGCGAGCCGCGCTTCGTGACGCACATCGACGATGCCACCATCGACGCCCTGACGGAGTTCTACCGGACGTTCATACCCGAGCGCGCGGCGGTTCTGGACCTCATGTCCTCCTGGGTATCCCATCTGCCACCGGAGTGCAGCTACGATCGCGTAGCCGGGCTTGGCATGAACGAGGCTGAGCTCGCCGCCAACCCCAGCCTCGATGACCACGTGGTGCAGGATCTGAACGCCGCACCGGAACTGCCCTACCCGGACCGCGCCTTCGACCGGATTACCCTCGCGGTTTCCATCCAGTACCTCACGCACCCGGTGGAGGTCCTGAGCGATGCCCTCCGCACGCTCAAGGACGGCGGCGAGATCTGCATCGCCATGTCCCACCGCCTGTTTCCAACCAAGGCCATCCTCGCCTTTCACCGGCTCAGCCCCGCAGACCGGGTGCGGCTCGTCTCCACCTATCTGGAACTGGCAGGTTTCAAGGACATCCGGTTCATCGATCGATCGCCGGACGGCGCCGATCCCCTTTGGCTGGTGGCGGGACGTCGGGCCGAGGACTGAGTCAGATCGGCGGCGGGCCCTGCCGACCCGTAAGCAACCAGCGGACCATCGGCAGGTGCGCGCGGCCCAACAGGATCTCGGGCTCCGGCACGGCGTGTGCTACCACCAGCGTCGGCACATCGAACACCCCCGCTGCGTTCAGCTCAGATCGCAGGCCTACCAGCTCGGCGGGGCCTGGCCCGCGGCAGTATTCCTTCCAGCCAGCCGTGCGGGCGTCAACCCGGGCCAGCAGGGCGGACACCGCGGCAGGCTCATCGATGCTCAGCGTCCCGCTCCAATGACCTTCCAACAGACCATCGAGCACCGCGCGACCGACACGGGCCGGTTGATCAGCCACCCAGAGCAGGGCGAGGGCGGCGAGCTCGCCGCTCGTCTGACGCTGCAGGTCGCCCAGATCGATGCCGCGCAGGGCGGCGTAACGGCGCAGATCCCGTTCCCGGTAACGTGACCGGTGCCAGCGGTGCCACGTCCCTCGGTCCGCCTCCGGACCCGGTTCTGAGCGCAACGGGCGCGGAGGAACCAGGTAGGGCAACCATCTCACGTCGATGCCGAGCTCTGCCTCCAGCTCGCGCACGCCTGCCACGGCGAGATAGGACTCCGGGTTCGACACGTCCAGGCAGACGGTGAGCGCGGCCGTGAACGTGTAAGCCTCGGCCTCAGCCATCGCCGGGCTCTCCCGCATCGAAGTGACGATAGGCCACGTCCGGGAAGGGGCCACGTCGCCCGCTCAGCAACCAGCGGATTCGCGGCAGGTGTTCCCTGCCGAAAAAAAGCTCTCCTTCAACGACGTAGCTGGGCACGCCGAAGATGCCGGCGGCAAATATGCGGTGCTGCATGAGATCGTGCTCGGCCCGACCCTCGCCGCGAGCGAAATCGGCAAACCCGAACGCGGTCGCGCCGGCCTCTGCGAGAACGGCGGCAACGACGGATGGGTCCTCGATGTCGAGCTCGCGCTTCCAGAACCGTTCGTAAGTCAGGTCGATGTACGCTCGCAGCGGTCGGGGGCCGTGCCTTTTGGCCCACTCGAGGCCGATGGAGGCCAGGGAAGAGTCCCAGATCTTGGTAGTGCCACGGACGGTGAGGCCGACCAGGTTTGCGTAACGCCGGGCATCGCGATAGGCGTACCGGACCCGATGCCATTGCTCTGGCGTGCGCCGGCTCTCCACGACCGCGCCTGAGTCGTTCAACCGCGCGGAGCCCAGGTAGCTGTGGATGTCGAGGGTGAGCGGCCGCCAGTCGACGTCGATACCGAGATCGTCTGCAAGCTGAAACGTGGGGTCCTTGGCCAGATAGGCATAGGGGCTCTTGAAGTCGATGTAGACGATGAGCCTGGATGCGCTGCGGAGCGGGTCGAACGAAGACGGAGATGCCATCGGCGCCATTGTAGGGTCACGACCGCGCGCCGCGCCAGGCCGCATGGAAAAACCGCGGGAATCTAGGCAACATTCGCGACTCTGAGACTGACCTGGGGACGCTGCCGCACATGGCCTACAACACGATCCTTTACGACGTCCAGGACGGCGTCCTGATCCTGACGCTCAATCGCCCGGAACGTTTGAACGCGTTCAATCACGAGATGCTCAACGAGATGATCGACGCCTTCGACCGGGCCGATGCCGACGACGCGGTCGACAGCATCATCGTCACCGGGGCGGGGCGGGCCTTCTGCGCCGGCGCGGACCTCGGAGCCGGCGGCGACACGTTCAACGCGGACGGTCGCGAGGACCGGGCCAGCGGCCTGCACCCCGACGGTGGGGGCCGCCTCACCTTGCGTATCTACGAGCTCAAGAAGCCGATCATCGCCGCGGTCAACGGACCCGCCGTGGGTGTGGGCGTAACCATGACCCTGGCGATGGACATCCGTCTGGCCGCGGACGTGGCCAAGTTCGGCTTCGTCTTCGCTCGCCGGGGCATCGTCCCGGAGGCCTGCTCGAGCTATTTTCTGCCCCGTGTAGTCGGGATCAGCCAGGCGCTGGAATGGTGCTACAGCGGCCGCGTGTTCCCGGCCGAGGAAGCTCTGGCCGGCGGGCTGGTCCGCAGCCTGCACCCGAAAGAGGAGCTGCTGCCCGCCGCAAACGCCCTGGCCGCCGAGATCGCAGAGAACACTTCCGCGATCTCGGTAGCGCTGCTACGCCACATGATGTGGCGTATGCTCGGCGCAGACCATCCCATGGAAGCCCACAAGATCGACTCCCGCGGGGTCTACTACACGGGCAGGTCTCCGGACGCCAAGGAGGGTGTCGAGGCGTTCCTGGAGAAGCGAGCTGCCCGATTCCCCGGCAAGGTCAGCAAGGACCTGCCAGAGTTCTTCCCCTGGTGGGAGGAAAGAACCTTTTCATGAGGACGACGCTATGAGCTCACCAACCATTGCTCAAAAAGCCCCCTACGCGGTGGACGTGCAGACCGGCCGCAAGTACTTCTGGTGCGCATGCGGCCGCAGCGCCAAACAGCCGTTCTGCGACGGTTCCCACGAGGGCACGGAGTTCACGCCCCTGCCATACACCGCGGAAAAGGATGCGACGCTCTACTACTGCGGTTGCAAGCACACCAAGAACGCGCCCCTTTGCGACGGCTCCCACAACAACTTGTGATCATGAAAGATCGCCATGCTGTCGCGAATCTTCAAAGGCAAGGACCCCCTGAAGCAGCCGGACCCGGCCGCGCGGCGCCGCGCGGTCGAGGCGCTCTCGGACGCTAGATCGGACGAGCTGCAGGCAAGGTTGCTCGAGCTGGCTCGAGGCGACGAGAATCCGGGCGTTCGCCAAGCCTGCATATCCCGCCTGCGGGACCCGCAGGATTTAGCGCAACTGCTCGACGACGACGTCATCGCCAATCGCGCTGCCGAGCGGATTGCAGAGCTCCTCGGCTCGGATGCCTCTGGCGAGCTGGCAGGGCACCCCCTGGTGCTTCGCGCGCGTCTTTTCCGCACGGCGCCGGACGAAGCGGACGCCTTGCTGGCCGCCACGGAGGACGAGCTCGTCCTGGTGGATCTGGCGGCCAACTCGAAAGAGCCGCTGCGCGGGAAGATTCTGGCAAGGATCCGGACCGCCCAGGCGCTTGCCGCGCTGGAGCAGCAAAGTCGCGGCCGGGACAAGGGGCTCAATCGTTTCGCTCGTGAAGGCATGGAGCGCATCAGGCAGCTCAGGCGCGATGCCCAGTCCACGTTCGGGCGCCTGCAGGAGCTCGCCGAAGCGCTCGAGCGCGCCTCGCGGCAGGCGCCCGGCATCACCGCCCGACAACGTCACGAGTCCCTGATGCGGGAGTTCGATCAGGCTTTCCAGCGCTTTGCCGAGCACGCCCGCGCCCTCGAAACCGCCAAGGAACCGGCCCAGGACGCATCGCCCATCCACGCCCGCGTTGCCGCCCTGGTCCCTCCCGAGGCGCCTTCAACCGCGCGCCCCCAGGAGGAGGCAACGGCAGCCGGAACCGAGACGTTCGCCTCTCTGGTACCCCAGCTGGAGGCACTTCGACGATTGATGGAGGCAGGTCACGACTTCCAGGCCGTATCCGATACCCGCGCGCGCCTGACCCGTACCTGGCTGAGCGCCGCCGACCAGACTCCGCCGGACGATGCGGAGCATCGGGTGTTCGAGCGCGTCTCCCACGCCTATCAGACCCTGGCCGACTGCCTGACGAGGCTGACGGAGGCCGGTTGGCAGAGTGCGCGCGAGCCGCTACCCGAGGAAGTTCCCGACGATCCCCGGGAGGCGGGCGATTTCTGGCGCGCCAGCGCGGAACGGCGCAGATTGCTGAAGCGGGGGGAGGCCCTCGTCCGATCCGTTGCGTGGCCGGAGTGGGCGGCCCCCACGCCCCCGCTTCAAGAGCTGCTCGAGGACGTGGAGCGTCTGCGCGCGGAGGTCGGGCGGGCAGATGCGCTGAGCAGCAGCCGTACCGAGGAGCTGACCAGGCTGATCGACTCGGCAGCGGAGGCCATCGATGAGGGCGCTCTGCGCCCGGCCACTGACGCTCTCAGCCGGGCGCGCGTGCTTCTGCAGACACTGCCCACACAAGGCAGGGAAGCCCAGGGCCGAGCCCTGCAGCAGGAATCCGCCCGGCTTTCCGAGCTGCGCGACTGGCAGACCTTCGCCACCACGCCAAAACGGGAGGCGCTTTGCGACGCCATCCAGCGCCTCGCCGACGAGCCCCTGGAACCGCCTGATCAGTCCGAGCGAATCAAGGCGCTGCGCGGCGATTGGAACCGTCTCGGGCCCGTATCCGGGCGAGACGACCACGCGCTCGCGGAGCGTTTCAACCGCCTCGCCGAGCAGGCGTTCGAGCCGTGCCGTGCCTACTATGCGCAACAGGCCGAGCGGCGCAACAGCAACCTGGCCGAACGCGTCAAGATCTGCAACCAGCTGGAAGACTACCTGGACAGCACCAACTGGAGCTCCGCGGACATGAAGGCGGCGGAGAAGATTCTCCGCGCCGCTCGGGGGGAGTGGCGCCGGTTTCATCCGGTGGACCGCAATCCCGGCAAGCCGGTCGAGGAACGGTTCGAGAAGCTTCAGGATCGGCTGCACGCGCTGATCAAGGCCGAGTGGGACGCCAATCTGCAGCTGAAACGGAAGATCGTCGACGAGGCCGAAGCGCTCGCGGCCAGCGAAGCGGAACCTCATGAGCGGGCGCAGGCAGCAAAGGCGCTGCAGCGGCGCTGGCGGGAGATCGGCATCACGCCCCGAGGCCCTGACCGAAAGCTGTGGCAGCAGTTTCGCAGCGCGTGCGATGCCATCTTCGAGGCGCGCGGGGCCGCCGAGGAGGCAACCTCCCAGGCGATCAGCGCAGCCCTCGACGCAGCCGACGCTCTGCTGAGCGAGTTTGAGAGAGACCTTGCCAAGACGTCTCCGGCCGAGGCCGAGGCCGAGATTCTCACGGCTTTCCGACGCCGCTTTGGCGAGCTGCCACCCCTGCCAGCACGGGAAGGACGACAGTTTTCCCGCCGGTTCGAGGAGCTGACGCGCAGCTACCGAGCCCTTCTGCACCAGAAGTCCCGGTACGAGGAGCGCGCGGAGCTGGATCGCCTCCGGGCGCTGGACGAGGAGACGACCGAAAGGGAGCTGGCGCCCCCTTCGGCGGAGAGCACGGACAAGGCACCCTCGGATCCCATCGTCGCCGAGCGTCTGCGGCGAGCGGGCGACGCGATCCCGAGGGAGGCCCTGCGCACCCTGGCGGTGCGCGCGGAGATCGCCGCGGGCGCGGAATCCCCGGCAGACGATCGCGAGCTGCGCCTGAAACTTCAGGTCGAGGAGATGAACGTCGGGATGGGCAGCCAGCGGCGTGCTCAGGACCCGCTGGAGATGGCCCGTGAGTGGTGCGCGTGCGGCCCCAAGGACGGATCGTGCTCGGAGCTGCGCCAGCGTTTCTTCGATGCGCTGGCGCGAGCGCTCGAGGATTAGGCAGGCAGATCCAGGCGGATCCGGGCACCCCCTAAAGAGCCCGTCTCGATGCGCAACTCGCCCTCATACAAGGCCACCAGCTCTGCAACCACCGACAAGCCGATCCCCTGACCGGGCCGTACCTCATCCGCCCGGCTGCCACGATTGAGCACTTCCTGACGCAGCTCCGGCGCGATGCCGGGCCCGTCATCCTCGACCCACACCGACACCACGGAGTTGCGTTCGGCACCGACGCGTATGCGCACCGACGTGTACTTGAACGCGTTCTCCAGCAAGTTGCCGAGCATTTCCATCAGATCGCGCTCGTCGCCCCGCACGGTAAGGTTTGCGGGAACCGTTTCGGTGACCTCGATGCCACGATCGGCATACGCCGTCTTCAGCGCCCGTACCAGCCTGGAAACGACGGTGGCGAGATTCACGGAGCGTCCCACCACCACCGGCCCGGTCACGGCGGCCCGCGAGAGCTGATGGGTGACGGAGCTTTCCATGCGGTCCAGCTGATCGCTGAGCAGAGAGGGCGTCGACGCGCCAGGCTCCGCCAGGGCATTGCGGATGACGGCCAGCGGCGTCTTGAGGCTGTGAGCGAGATCCTCCATCGCCTTGCGGTAGCGGGAGCGGCTGCGCTGCTCGTGGGCAACGAAGCGGTCCAGGTTCTGAGCGAGCCCCTGAAGCTCGCTAGGGAAACCATCCGAGAGTCTTTCCCGGTGACCCTCCTCCATCTCGCGCACCTCCTCGGCCATGGTTCGCAGCGGGATCAGCCCCCAACGGACGGCAAAGAACTGCGCCACGACGAACAGCAGGGTAACCGCGCCCAACCCGATGTACAGGTTGCGCCGAAAGCCCTGGACGGCCGCCTGAAAGGGAGCCTGATCCGTGCCGACGCGGAAGGTCAGCAGAGCTTCGTCCGCATCCTCCCAGATGACCGCGTAACTCAAGAAAAACCGGTCGACGAGCCCCTGCCGGACCGATTCGAAGCGGAACTCGCCAGCGCTCAGAGCGAGGGTGTCCTCGGGAAAGCGCACCCCCGTGGTCGTCACCGAGGGCGACCGCCAGCGATCACCCCCGTCACCCCGGTCGACCACGGCGTAAAGGCCACTGCCCGGCTGGTTCAGGCGTGGTTCCGGCAACTCCGGGTTGAGGCGGATCTCATCGTTGCCCTCCACGACCGCGCCCATCAGCGAGTAGATGACCAGGCGCAGCTGCTCCTCGGCGCCCGCTCGGACGCTCGCCTGAAAAGAGCTATCGAGCACCACGCCCGCGAGCGCGAGCGACGTGCCGAGCACCAAAGCCGTGGTGATGAGCAGGCGGGTCTGGATACCTGCCTTCAAGCAGATCCTTCCGCGTTGAACCGGTAGCCCTGCCCGCGAACGGTACGGATGGGGTTCACGGGATCGAGCTTCTTGCGCAGGCGACCGACAAAAACCTCAATGACGTTGCTGTCGCGATCGAAGTCCTGCTCGTAGAGGTGGTCGGTGAGTTCTGCCTTGGAGACCACGCGCGCGGCGTTGAGCAGCAGGTACTCGAGCACGCGATACTCGTAGGCCGTGAGATCGACGACCGCGTCCTCGACGCGAACCTCCTTCTTGGCGGTGTCTACGCTGAGCGCGCCCTCGTTGATGACCGGCGAGGCGTATCCGGCGGCCCGTCTGATGAGCGCATTGAGCCGGGCCAGCAACTCCTCCAGCTGAAATGGCTTGGTGAGGTAGTCGTCGGCGCCCGCCTCCAATCCTTCCACCTTGTCCTGCCAGTTGCCGCGCGCCGTCAGCACCAGGACGGGGAAACGCCGTTCCTCGCCCCTGAGCCGCTCGATGAGATCGATGCCGTCGATCTTGGGAAGGCCGAGATCGACGACGGCGGCGTCGTAGTCGTACTCCTGACCGTAATAGAGCCCTTCCTCGCCGTCCTCCGCCGCGTCCACCACGTAGCCCGCGCTCTTCAAGCGCGCCGCCAGCTGCTCGCGAAGAATCGCTTCGTCTTCAACTATCAGGATGCGCATGACCGAATCGCTACCTCGTAAGGGTCCGGATCACTGCCTGGGGGGCTTCGCCTGGGAGTCGACGAAGACTTTCTTTACCCGTTTGCCGTCCAGAAGCACGCGGATCTCGTAGCCGCGCCGATCGCCCCGCTCCGTGGGGGTGGCGGACAACACCCGGCCCCCCGTATCCCGACGAACCATGTCGGCGGCCTGTTCCATGGAGATCCCCGGCGGCGGCGCGAATCGATTGGGCTCCATGGCTTTCTCGAACACGTCCGCCGGCCCAGCACCGGCGATCAAGGGGATCATCATCACCACGAGCGCGATCCATCTGCCACGGCAGAGCATTTTCATGAAAGCGGGGCCTTTAACCATACCCAAGTCATTGTACTCTCAATTCCAACGCCTTCTAACATCACGCCGGTTACACGGGCGTGACCCGCACACGCACGGGAAGGCTAGGGCCCGGGTCCTCTTCCATTCGCGTGACGTAAGTCTCCCCGGCGTAGCGGTAAGTGACCCGGTAGCCGAGCAGACGCTGCTCCTCATGCCAGTCGCTGACGGTCCGGCACACCCGCTCCATGCTGTACTCGCGTCGGTGGCCATGAACATGACGATGCCTTGCGATGTCTGCGCCGATACTGCCTCCGAGCACGGCTCCAACCACGGTGCCGATCTGCTTGTTGCGCTTCTTGTGGCCTACGGCGTTGCCGATGGCACCGCCGACGATGGCCCCGACGATCGGTACCGTGTATGAACGCTGAGATGCTTGTCGGGCGTGCCGCACTTCCTCGATCCGGCACTCTTCGCGCGGAACCTCGTAGGACACGGTTTCGTATAATGGCTCCACAGACACCACCCTTGCCCGATCGTAGGACGTTGCGGCTGCCGCCAGTGCCGGCGCCAGGCCGAGCACGACCAGCACGGTTTTCGCTCTTCGGGATGGATACATCGTCATTCTCCGTTCGACTGCAATGACGGGCGCCAGATTAAGCGCCGTCGACTGAACGGATCATGAATGTGGCCGATCGGTTAGAAATTCCTGCGAACGCGCGCGATGCGATGGTCACGACCAAGCTCGATCACCACCTCGGACCGGTCCGGCAAGGTCTCGAACATCCACAACGTCAGCCGCTCGTAATGGGCCAGGAACCGGTCGAGTTCAGCGTCGACCATGCGCCTGGATTCGGGGAGCGCCAGTTCCTGGTGTGCCCGCCAGTCGCGCACGGCGGCCATGTCCGGTACCTGGAGATAGAGCAGCCGATCCACCCTGCTCCACAGTGGCGGATAACGCTCACCCAGCATGTCGTTGACATGGCAGCGCCAGGTTCTGTCGGCATCCTCGTCACGCTCGAGCTGGTTTACAGGCTCGATGAGTCGCTCGGCAGGCTCAGCCGGGACGCCCAGGCACCAGCCCTCGAAGACGATGGTCTCCACCGGACCCTCGACCGTCCGCCACTCGGTGCCGGCCGTGCGGTCGTCACGACCTTTGTCGAACACGGGCACCCGGGTAACGCCGGCGTCCGTCAACCCGCTCAGGACGGACAGCGCCAGGTCAACGTCGTGGGTCCCCGGCACCCCCCGGGTAGCGAAGAGCGGGTGGACGGTCTGCGCCAGGGCCATGCGCTCGTCCCGGGTCAGATAGAAATCGTCCAGCGAGCAGGCAGCGGCGCGACGTCCGGCCAGGCGGCTGGCCTGGACCAACGCGGCTGCCAGAGTCGACTTTCCCGCTCCCTGACCCCCAGTAATGCCCAGGGTGCCCGTCCATCCGGCGGCGACCATGACGGCGGCCAGATTGCGCCAGTCCTCGGGAATTCCGGAATCCAGGCGGGCCGCCAGCGCCAACGGGTCCTTCCAGGGCTCGGATCCCCCGAGCAGGATTTCAGCCAGGGCGTCGAGGGTCAGACCTGACATCGATTTCCATCACCTGCCCGTTTTTGGATCATGCCCCCCTCGCGGAACCCTGGTCCTTCGATGAGTCTAACTTCGAAAAACATGGGAGAAGCTTCATGCAACCCATCATAGCAACCGCGGCCGCCTGGCATGATCGGTTTACCGCCTTTGCCGCTCGTCTCGACAGCGTCGCATCGCTTCTTCTGCGCCTGATCCTCGCCCCTGTGCTCATCTATGCGGGCTGGGAGAAGATCACCGGCGTCAACTGGTTCGGCTCCGCCCTGGCAAGCTTTCCATTCCCGTTCAACGTGCTTCCCGCAGAGCTTTCGTGGTTTCTGGCCGCCTGGACCGAGTTTCTCGGCGGCATCCTGCTGCTGTTCGGATGCGCCACCCGGTTCGTTGCGATTCCGCTGGCGGTTACCATGTTCGTCGGCGCTTACGGTGTTCATCTTCAGAACGGCTGGCCCGCCATCGCGCCGTCGAACCCGCCGGCAGTCTGCGTCCCGACCACTGAGGCCCACGCCCGATCGAGCGTGATCGAGCGTTACATCAAGTGCCAGAACGTCAACGACCGGACCATCGAGGGAGCCAAGCGGCTAGCCGTGGCCAAGGACATCCTGCGCGAGCACGGGAACTACCGCTACCTCAACGGCAGCGGTAGCATCGTCAAGCTGAACAGCGGGATCGAGTTCGCCGCCATCTACTTCGCCATGCTCATCGCATTGCTGGTGATCGGGGGTGGCCGCTATCTCAGCGTCGACTACTATGTCCGCCTGCTAACGGCGCATCATGCATCCGCAACACGTGAATGATTGCGCCCCCGACCTCAGACCAACAGGAACCTTTCACCGTGCTGAAACTCATCCCGCTCGCGCTTCTATTCCTAATGCTATGGTCGTGCGCCACAGGGCAGGGGCCGCCACCGACAACCGAACCAGGGGCCCCGGTCGTCGTCACGAAGAGCCCGAACGATGAGCGAAGCTACCGCTTTCTCGTTCTCGACAACGAGCTGCGCGTGCTGCTCGTGTCTGATCCTTCAGCCGACATGGCCGCCGCATCGCTGGTGGTTCTGCGAGGCAGCTACCACGAGCCTGCCGAGTTTGCCGGGCTGGCCCACTTTCTGGAGCACATGCTGTTCATCGGCACCGAGAAGTATCCTGAGGTGGATTCGTTCAAGCAGTTCGTTGCGGCGCAAGGGGGCGCGTCCAACGCCTACACGGCCAACGACCACACCAACTACTTCATGGAGGTCAGGACCGATGCCTTCCGCGAGGGGCTGGACCGCTTTGCGCACTTCTTCATCAGCCCGCTGATCGATCCGGCTTTCACCGAGCGCGAGAAAAACGCCGTTCACTCGGAGTACCAGCTGCAGCTGAAGGACGACGGCTGGCGGGGCCTGCACGCCTTCAAGGCTGCCATGGACCCGGACCACCCCGGCTCGCGGTTCACCCTCGGAACGCTGACGACCCTCGGCCCCGGAGTCGATGCCGCGCTGGAGAAGTTTCGCAAGGAGAACTACTCCGCCGACCAGATGATACTCACCGCTCTCTCCAACGAAACGCTCGACGAGCTGGAGAGCTGGGTCGTGCCCCTGTTCACGGACATCGAGAATCGATCCATCGGGCCTGCGGAGAGCCTGCCCGTCGCCTTCCCTCGCGAGCGGTTGCCGCTGACCCTGCACTACCGCCCTATGCAGGACCGCCGCTCGGTGACCTACCAGTTTCCCGTTCCGGCGCCCGACGACCACTACCGTCAGAAGCCGGCCGTCTACATCACCAACCTGCTCGGGCACGAGGGCGAGGGCAGCCTCCACGCCCGGCTGAAAGAAGCCGGCTGGATAGAATCGCTCAGTAGCGCCGTATATCGATTCGACGCGCAGAACGCGTTCATCACCGTGGACATCGATCTCACCGAGGCCGGTATCCGGCACGTGGACGGGATCACCGACCTGCTGTTCGGCTACATCGACATGCTGAAAGGGCGATCGCCCGAGGCATGGCGGTACGAGGAGCAGGCCAAGGTGGCCAGGCTGGGGTTCCGATTCCAGGAAAAATCCGGTCCCACGGCGTTCGTGTATCAGGTGACGCCTCTGCTCGGCCGGTTTCCACCCCAGGACGTGCTCGCCGCACCGTACCTGATGACAGAGTTTGATTCCGAGCTGATCCGGCGCTACCTGAGCCACCTCAACCCAGAGAACCTGCTGATTCAGATCGTCGGGCCAGACGTGCCGACAGATCAGGTTGAGCCATGGTTCGAGGTGCCCTATGCCCTGACCCGCACCGAACGGCAGCCCGATCCGAAACAGGACCCTGCCCTCGACCTCCCTGCGCCAAATCCCTTCCTGCCAGACTCTCTAGACCTGCTCGGCGACGACGGTGAAGGGCCGCGGACCGCCGTGGAAGAGCCCGCTCTGACGGTGTGGCTCGACCGGGACACCGAGTTCGGCGTGCCACGGGCCAACATGTACCTGCTACTCGGCATCCGCAACGGCCTGCAGTCCCCGCGAGACATCGCCATGGCTCAGCTCTATCAGCGCCTGGTCACGGACGCCAGCAACCAGCTGGCGTACCCCGCGTGGCTCGCAGGCTTGAGCTACCGCCTTTCGGTGGCGCCCCAGGGTTTCCAGCTCGTCGTATCGGGCTACAGCGACAAGCAGGCCGTGCTGCTGGACGCGGTGATCGAAGATATGACCGACGTGACCATCGATCCCGCAAAGTTCGAGCTCTACCAAGCGGAACTCGTACGAGAGTGGCGCAACTTCGCCCAGGAGCGGCCGATCACGCAGACCTACAGCGCGCTCTGGTTTCTGCTGCTGTCGAGCAGCTGGCCTCCGCAGGCGCTGGCTGCGGCATTGGAGAACGTGAAGCCGGACGAGCTGGCTGCGTGGCGCAAGGAAAGACTGGACGCCTTCGACGTGATCGGCCTGGCCCACGGTAACGTTGACAGAACCGCTGTCGACGCCTTGGCCGATCAGATCCGTGAGCACCTGCCCCAGCAGGGCTTCGGGCTCAGCGAGCCGCAGGTCCGCAACGTCGCCGAATCAATGAAGCTCGCGGTGCCCGCAAACCATCCGGACGCCGCGGTGGTCGTTCACGTGCAGGATCCGGACGCCAGCTACGAGGCGCGGGCCCGCAGCGTGTTGGCCGCGCACCTCCTGAGCGAGCCCTACTTCACAAGCCTGCGCACGGAGCAGCAGCTCGGCTACGTAGTTGACATGAGCGCCCGGAGCATCCGCAGACGCGGCGCCATCACCTTCCTGATCCAGTCGCCAGTGGCGAGCCCGGCCCAGCTGGAGGCCGCCACCAGACAGTTCGTCGCGGACCAGGTGGCCGCCCTTCAGGCCATGCCCACTGAAAAGTTCGCCGCGAGTCGGGCCGGCCTCATCGCGCGTCTGACCGAACAGGACAGCAACCTGGGCCAGCGAAGCCGGCGCTACTGGTCGGACATCGAGCGGGGCGTTAACAGCCTCGACTCCCGGGAGCGGATCGCAGAGGCGGTGAGAGACCTGAACGTAGCCGACATGGTCACCTACCTGCAGGACCTCGAGCAGAAGCTGGAAGGTAAACGCCTGCTCATCTACCACGATGGCAAGTTCCCGCCCTCCCCCTTGGGCGGCCGGGCAATCGAGAGCGTCGAGGCCTTCAAGAAGGGCTGAGCTCCCGGCGGTAGGCCGGCAGGGAGTCGAGCAGGGCACGCCCGTAGCGCTGGGTGACGATGCGTCGGTCGAGCAGGGTGATCCTGCCGAAGTCCGCCTCGTGGCGGATGAGCCGCCCGCATGCCTGGACCAGCTTCAGCGCCGCGTCCGGCACCGAGATCTCGAAGAACGCGTTGCGCCCGCGAGCTTCGACCCATTCGGCCATGGCCTGATCCACCGGGTCGTCCGGAACGGCGAAGGGCAGCTTGATGATGACCACGTGCCGGCAGTAGTCGTCGGGCAGGTCTACCCCCTCAGCAAAGCTGGCCAGGCCGACCAGCACGCTCTGCCTGCCCTCGTCCACCGCGTTTCGGTGCCGCTCCAAAAGCGCCTGCTTGGAAGCCTCGCCCTGCACCTGCAGCTTGTCGAGCACGTCGTCCGGAAGTCGTCCGACCACCTCGTGCATCTGGCGCCAAGACGTAAACAGCACCAGAGCACCAGGATCGTCGGCAAGCAATCCCGGCAGGAGCGCGGCCACCTCCTCGCTGTGCGCGGCAAAGTCCCGGGGATCGGAGCGCATGCTGGGGACCGCCAGGGTCGCCAGATGCGGGAAATCGAAGGGGCTCGGAATTCGAACCCCGCTCACCGAGTCGAGCCCAACCTGCTCCAGAAACCGGTCGAAGGTGCCAAGCGCCGTAAGGGTCGCAGACGTACACACGGCCGCGTAGCAGCTCGACCAGAGCGCCTCATTGAGGAGCTGGCCGGGCTGCAGCGGCGCGCTGACCATTTCCAGATCTCCAGCGGTCTCGTTGACCCATCGGGCCTTGAGCCCCAGGGGCGAGCCGTCCTCAGTCAGCTCGGCAGCACCGCGACCGAAATCCTCCAACAGAGCCGTGGTCGCAAGGGCGCGGGTTTCCAGCTGCCCCACGGCAGGCAGCCAGTCCTCAGCCTCGAAGGCGTTTTCCCAAGGCAGCTCGCCGGCCACCGCCTTCTGGAGCAGCTCGTGCACGGCAGAGATGACCCCCGCAAGCAGCGCGAGGGGCTCCAGCGCCAGCTGGGCCTGCTCCGCCAGCTCGGCCGGAACCTGACCCAACCTGAAACGGTGCGTGGCCAGACCTTCCCCACGGGGTTCGAAGCTGAAACCCTGGAGATCGTCACCCATACGCATCATGGCTTCAGCGAAGGCGGCGCCATGCTCGGTGGCTTTGCTCGCAAGCCGGACGAGCTCGTCAGGCCGACCGAATCGCTGGGTCAGGCTGCCGATCACCCGGGCAACGTTGTCCACCCACTGCCCCGTGGCAAAGACCCGGGTGGACGCCGAAAAGTGCTGCTGGGTCTTCTCCGGCAGATGGTGCGCCTCGTCGAGAACGTAGATGCAATCCTCGGGCGGCGGCAGCACGACGCCGCCACCGAGGCTGAGGTCAGCCAGTACCAGGTCGTGGTTGGCGACGATGACGTCGGCCGCGTCCAGTGCTCCCCTCGCCTTAAAGAACGGGCACTGCCGAAAGAAGCTGCACCGGTTGTTGCTGCATCCCCGATGGTCCGTGGTCACCGTCCGCCACAGCGCGGCATCCACCTCCTCCGACCACTCGTCGCGATCGCCGCTCCAGGCCTTGTTGGCAAAGGCGTTGAGCATGGCCTGGTAGAGCGCGGCGCCCTCCTCGCCAGTTTCCTCGAACAGGGGAACCTCCGCCTGATCTCCGTATCGCAACCGGTCGTCTAGACGCTTGAGGCAAACGTAACGTCCGCGTCCTTTCGCCAGGGTATAGCTGAAGGTGAGGCCGGAGCGGCTCGCCAGATCGGGAAGATCGCGGAGCACCACCTGTTCCTGAAGCGCCACCGTCGCCGTGCTGATCACCACGGTCTTGTCCAAGGCGGCGCCGGTGGGAATCGCGGCGAGGCAGTACGCCGCCGTCTTGCCGGTTCCCGTGCCCGCCTCGATGGCCGCGATGCGCGGCGCGTCGCCGGTGAGCGTCCGGGCGATCGCCGCGATCATCTCCCGCTGACCGCGTCGAGGCCGGAACCCTCTGGCGTCGAGCCAGGCACGATAGCCGGTCTGGATCGCGCTTTTCAGCTCGTCGTTTAGGAGGTCCCCGCTCATCGAACGAGCTTACGTGGCCGGCCGGTCACTCGCCACCGCCGCTGGCGCCGCTCAAATGGGACGCCACCAGGGCTTGCGGAACTCCTTCTCACATCGGGACAGCTGGGCCGCGTAGCGCTTGCTCTTCTCCGAGACCCGGCGGGCGTATTTGCGGACCTCCGGCTTCTTCCGGTGGTGTCCCCGCTTGTAGCCGCCATGGCCGACGTAGTATGCGAGGTAGAGGTTGTAGGCGTCGTTCTTGGCAATACCGAGGCGACGGTGACTGCGGTCGTTGTACCAGCCGACGAAATCCAGCGCGGTGCCGAAGTCGTCGCGCTCTCGCAGAAAGCCTCTGGTGTCGTCGAGGTACTCACGCCAGGCGGCGTCGGTGATCTGCGCGTACCCATAGGCAGAGGAGGGTCGACGCCAGGGCACCACCCACAACAGACGCTCGCGCTCGGGCCTCGCATCCGACCGGTATGACGACTCCTTGTAGACGAACGCCATGCCGACAGAGATGGGCATACCCCAGCGCTTCTCGGCACGCCTGGCGTCTTTGTACCAGCCCGACTTTTCCCGGAAGATCGAGCAGATCTGATCAGGTTGCGATGGCGGCGCGCTGGCGCATCCAACGACCAGCAAGGCGCCGAGAACTAGCACCGCGGTTCGGCCGGCGTCTCGTGCGGCGGCCGCGCTGAACCGCGTCTCACCCATGGCGATGTGATTCTAAAACGTCGAGAAACTCGGCTTCCTCCATGACCGGCACCCCCAGGTTGCGCGCCTTCTCCAGCTTGCTGCCGGCACCCGGGCCCGCCACCACCTGGGTCGTCTTCCCGGACACCGAACCGCTCACCTTGGCACCCAGTGCAACGAGCTCGGCCTTGGCGGCATCCCGCGTCATCCTCTCGAGCGTCCCGGTGAGGACCCACGTCTGCCCGAGGAGCGGCTGCGGGCCACCCCCCACCGTCATGTGCTGCCAGCGCACGCCCGCGGCGAGCAGGGCGTCCACGGCCCGCGCGTTGTCCGCGTCGGCAAAGAAGCCATGAATGTTGCCGGCAACCACCGGACCAACGTCTGGGACCTGCTCGAGCTCCGCCACCTCCGCTTGCCGCAGAGGTTTCAGATCGCCGAAGTGACTGGCGAGGCTCTGGGCCGTAGCCTCCCCGACCTCGCGAATGCCCAGGGCGTAGACGAACCGCGCCAGCGTCGTCTCCCGACTGCGCTCAATGGCGGCCAGCAGGTTCTCCGCCGACTTAGCGCCCATGCGTTCCAGACGAATCAGCTCGTCCTTGTCGAGGCGAAACAGATCCGCGGCGATCCTCACCTGATCCTTGTCCACGAGCTGCTCGATGAGCTTGTCGCCCAGGCCCTCGATATCGAGAGCCAGACGGCTGGCGAAGTGGCGCAGACCCTCCTTGCGCTGCGCGGGACAGACCTCTGGGCCAGCCGAGCAGCGGGCAACGGCCTCGTCGTCCGGCCGGGTGATCGGACTGCCACACGAGGGACACCCTGCAGGGAGCGCGATGGCCTCGGCGCCGCGCTGGCGCTTGGCTTCGATGACGCTGACCACCTGCGGAATGACGTCGCCCGCCCTCCTGACCATGACGGTGTCGCCCACCCTTATGCCCAGGCGGCGGACCTCGTCCATGTTGTGCAGCGTGGCGTTGCTCACGGTCACCCCGCCGACGAACACCGGCTCCAGACGCGCGACGGGCGTTATGGCACCGGTGCGGCCCACTTGAAACTCCACACCAACGAGGGTCGTGGTCGCTTCCTCCGCCGGATATTTGAAGGCGATGGCCCATCGCGGCTTGCGGGTCACCGCTCCCAAGCGCCGCTGCTGGTCGAGGTCGTTCACCTTGATCACGACCCCGTCGATGTCGTAACCCAGAGCGTCGCGGCGATCGAGCATCTCCTCGACGTACCGCAGGCAACCGGTAAGCCCGCTGACCGCACGGGCATCAGGATTGACGCGAAAACCCCAGGCGGCGAGGCGCTCTAAGGCTTCCGTGTGGGTCTCGGGCTGCCAGCCTCCTTCTACCCAGCCGATGCTGTAGCAGTACATAGTCAATGGACGGCTTGCGCTCACCTTCGGATCCAGCTGACGAAGGCTGCCCGCAGCCCCGTTGCGCGGGTTGACGAGCGTCTTCTCGTCGCGCTGACGGGCCTGCTCGTTGAAGGCTTCGAAGTCGGCGATGGGCATGTAGATCTCGCCGCGCACCTCGATCCGAGGGGGGAACGGGAGGGCCGAGTCATCCCGCATGACCAAAGGGATCGCGCCGACGGTGCGAACGTTGGCGGTGATGTCTTCCCCCGTCTGACCATCGCCCCGGGTTGCGCCGAGGACGAGCCGCCCGTTCTCATAGGTCATGGCGACCGCGACGCCGTCCACCTTCGGCTCGCAGACGAAGTCGAGGGCTTCCCCTTCGTCCAGCCGTCCCCGACACCGTTCGATCCAGTCCGCGAGCTCTTCGTGAGTCGTGCACTTGTCCAGGGACAGCATGGCCACCTCGTGGGTGACCGCGTCGAACTGCTTCAGCGGCGAGCCGCCGACCCGCTGAGTTGGCGAGTCGCCGGTCACGAGGTCAGGAAAGTCAGCCTCCAGGGCCACGAGCTCGTCATAGATCGCGTCGTACTCCACGTCGGCGATCTCCGGTGAATCGAGGACGTGGTAGCAGTGGTTGTGGTGACGTACCAGCCGGCGGAGCTCGCTGATGCGGCTCTCGGCTTCGGCCCTGCGCATGGTCATGCGCGCTTGGACATGCGCCGCCGCGAGAACTCGAGGATCCTCTGGCGATAGTGCTCCTCGGTCTGGGGCGTCATGTAGCTACGCTGCTCGTCCTTCAGCTCACCCTTGAGCTCCGCCGCGACGCCGTGCGCCGCAGAGAGCATGGTTTCGAACGCCTCGAGGGGGTTTTCGGGTCCCGGCAGCTGCAGAAAGAAGCAGAGTCCCGGCGAGCGGATAGTTTCCATGTCCGACATGTCGAAGGTCCCCGGCTCGATGATGTTGGCCACGCTGAACTGGACCTTCTTGGACCCGGGGTCGAGACGATGAAAGATGTTCATGTGCCCGAATTTGAGCCCGAGTCCTCGCAAAGAAGCGAACAGCTCGTCGCCCGCAAACGGCTGGCCACGCGGAGCCATCACGTTCATCACCACGAGCTCCTCCACCGGTGCCTGCTCGACCTCGGGCTCAGGGTCAGCCTCCTGCGCGTTGCGAGCCGGCGGTCGGCGCTTACGGCGCGGTTTTTCTGCAACGACGGGCTCGGGGGATATGGCGACGTCTGCGACTCGAGGCACCTGGGGCTCGTCCTCGTCTCCTGCAGGGGTCTGAAGCACCGCGTCGACGCCGACCGTGGGCTCGACGGCCTCGACCGGCGTCCTGACTTCGGTCTCGTCGGGGAGTGCGGCCTTATCGGACGTTCCCTCGGGCAAAGGCTCACTCACGACGACGGTGTCGAGCTCGAGGCTTGCCTGCTCGCCGAAAGAAGACTCGGATACCACGCGGGCACCGCCGTTGGGCAGCTCGCCGCGCAGCCTATGGAGGTCGTCCACATCCTCTGGAATCAGGTCGTGGGCGATGTTCATGCGCAGGGTGTCTCGACGACCGCGCCAGGCAATGTAGAACCCGTGGGCAATCACCGCGGCGATCAGCAGACCGCCGCCGATCAGAATGAAGTCTTTGATGTCCACACCCGGCTCCTCGGCCGCCGGGGCGACCTGACACGTCCAGAGAGTGAAGCTTCAGGCAGCACGGCTCAGCCGGCCATCGCCGAGGCTTCTTCTACGTCTACCGAGACGAGCCGCGAGACGCCGGGCTCGTTCATCGTCACACCCATGAGATGGTCGGCCATCTCCATGGTGAGCTTGTTGTGGGTGATCACAACAAACTGGACGTCGGCAGACATATCCTTAATCAGCTCAGCAAACCGCAATACGTTCACGTCGTCGAGCGGCGCATCGACCTCATCGAGCATACAGACCGGGCTCGGGTTGAGGTGGAAGATGGCAAAGATCAGAGCCACCGCCGTCATCGCCTTCTCCCCGCCCGAAAGCAGGTGAACGCTGGCATTGCGTTTGCCCGGTGGCCGCGCCATGAGCGAGACCCCGGTATCGAGCAGATCCTCCCCTGTCAGCTCCAGATAGGCGTGTCCTCCGCCGAATACTTTCGGGAACAGCTCCCCCAGGTGTCTGTTCACCGCCTCAAAAGTCTCCTTGAAGCGTGCGCGGGTCTCGCGGTCAATCCTGCGAATCGCGCCGAGCAGCGTTTCCAGCGCCTGCTCCAGGTCTTCATTCTGTTTGTCGAGATAGACCTTACGCTCCGACTGCGCCTCGAACTCCTCGATGGCAGCCAGGTTGATGGGGCCAAGGCGCTGGATGCGTCGGTCGGTCCTTTCCAGGAGCTCGACCCAGCGCGCCTCCTCCGCGTCCTCGGCCAGACCGTCGCGCACGTCGGCCAGATCCAAGCCGGTGGACGCGATCTGATCCGTAAGGTTGGTCTGCTGCACGGCCAGCCCCTGCCGTTCGACCCGCGTGGTCTCCAGCTTCGAGCGCACGCTCTCCACCGCCGCCTCGGCTTCACCGCGCTCGGTCTCGAGGCCGCGAATCCGCTCGGCGAGTAGTTCGAGCTCGGAGCGCGCCGCTGAGAGCTGCTGCTCCACCTCCAGCCGCTCGCTCAGCCTGGTCTCCAGGTCCTGACGCAAGTCGGGCAGCGGCGTGGCGCTGGATGCGATGCCGGCCTCGAGGCTATCCCGCTGCTCGTCCAGCTCGCGCCGCTGGCGCACCAGCCGGTCGCGGGCCGTCTCGCTGGCCACCATGCGCGACTCGAGACTCTGCCACTCGGCGTTGAGGGCGTGGTACCGCTCGCGATTGGCCCGGGCTTCTTCCCGTGCCGCAGCCAGCTCCGACTCGGAAGCGACGCCTCGACTCTCGAGCTCCTCGCGGGCGACGTCCTGCTGCTCCCGGGTCCGCTCTGCGGTTGCCAGCGCTTCCCGGGCTTCGAGGAGCTTGCGAGTCTCCTCGGTGACCTGGGCGTCGAGCTCTTCACGCTCGCGATGTATCCGTTCCCGGCGGGCGCCCGCCTCCTCGATCTGAACCCGCTTGACGCCGTGCTGGGCCTTCATGTCGCCGAGCTGGACGTTGAGGTCGTTGACCTCCGCCTGAAGCTTCGCCCGTTCGAGCTCCAGGGCCTCCGCCTGCGCCCGCCCTTCGAGGACCTGACTCTGCAGCTCGGCTAGCCCAAGCTCGGCTTCCTCCACCCGCAGCGCGAGGGTTTCCAGCTCCTGGGTGCGCTGAATGATTCCGGAATCCTGCTCGCTGGCGGGAAGGATGCGTACCCAGTCCGGTCCGACCCAAATTCCCTCGCGGGTAATGATGCTCTGGCCGGCCCGCAACGCGCCGCGATGTGAAAATGCGACCTCGACCGATTCCGCGGCGAATATCCCGAAGAGCAACGAGTCGAGCTTGAGGTTCCCGGACCGAATCAGCGAGGCAAGACTCGGCAGCTCTCCGCTGCTCTCAGCGTGGAAACTCCCCTCCACGAGGGTCACGCCAGCGCCCGGCAGATTCTCTAGGGAACCGCCGAACGGGCTTACGTCGTCAACGCGTATGCCCTGAAGGTCGTCACCGAGCACGGCCTCGACGGCGTGTTCCCAACCGGGCACCACCGCCAGCGTTTCTCCCAGACGCTCGGCCGAGCCCAGGCCGCGAGCGTCCACCCACTCCTGGGCGGAACGCTCGTCACGGCCTAGAGCCGCGCGCTGAACGGCCTGGAGGCTGGCGAGATCGTGTCGGAGCGACTGCAGCTCGCCGCGGGCCTCCTCGACCATGCGTTCTCTAACCAGCACATCCTCCCGCAGAGAGGCAAGGGCTTTGATCGTGCGGTCCGTTTCAGCTTCGAGGCCGCTTCGCCGAGACTCGATGCCGGCTATCTCGTCCGCCAGCGAGGCAACGTCGTCGCTGGCCACCGCCGGCACCTCCTCCGCATCGTCGAGCAGCTGGTCGTGGCGCCCTCGCAGGCGCTGCAGCAGCTGCTCCAGATGCTCCACGCGAGAGGCCTGAACCTCCGCGTCCCTTTCGTTGCGAGCCGCCCGGTTCCTAAAGTCGTCCCAGTCGTCCTGCCACGCCCGGTGTCTCTGCTCGAGCTCGGCCAGGTGGGCGGCTGCCAGGCCGTCCAGACGCTCCGCTTCCCGGCGGCGCGGTTCCAGCTCGGCCAGCTGATCGCGCAACTCGCGTATCTGCGTATCGTCCATGGCCAGCTGACGGCCCGTCTCCTCGGAGCGCTGGGTGACCGTCTCCAGGTCGAGCTCAAGCTGCTTGACCCGCTGCTGGTTGAATTGAATCGCTTCCTCGATTCGGGCGATGTCCGCGCCGAGCTGGTAAAAGGTCCCCTGCACCTGGTTAACGGTGGCACTGGTATCGGCATGGGCCTGGCGACCCTGCTCGATCTGCGTATCGATGGCCTGCTGCTCAGCCTGCCGGCGGCTCAATTCGACCTCGAGCTGCTGGATCTGCTCCCGATGGGAGTCGAGCTCGGCTTCGAGCGCTAGCAGCCGGATGGTGTGCAGCTCCGCCGTGAGCTTTCGCTCTTCCTCTTTGAGCCCGCGATAACGCTCGGCCGCTCGGGATTGGCGCTTGAGATGCTGAAGTTGCCTGTCGAGTTCTTCACGGATGTCGTTGAGCCGGTCCAGGTTTTCCCGGGTATGTCGAACGCGATTCTCGGTCTCCCGCCGACGCTCCTTGTATTTCGAGATCCCCGCCGCTTCCTCCAGGTAGACGCGCAGGTCTTCGGGTTTCGCCTCGACGAGCTGGCTGATCATGCCCTGCTCGATGATGGAGTAGCTGCGGGGACCGAACCCGGTGCCCAGGAAGATATCCATGATGTCCCGGCGCCGGCACTTGTTGCCGTTCAGGAAGTACGTGGATTGGGATTCCCGCGTGACCTGGCGCCGAACCGATATCTCTGCGTACGCCGAGTACTCGCCGCCGATGCGGCCATCCTCGTTGCTGAAGACCAGCTCGATGCTGGCGATCGCCGTGGGCTTGCGCGAGTTGGAACCGCTGAAGATGACGTCTGTGAGGTTTTCGCCCCGCAGCTGCTTCGCCGAGCTCTCTCCCATCACCCATCGAACGGCATCGATGATGTTGGACTTTCCGCAGCCGTTTGGGCCCACAACGGCACAGCGATTGCTGGGGAGGGTGACGGTTGTCGGGTCGACGAAAGACTTGAAGCCAGCGAGCTTGATCTGCTTGAGCCGCATGGAGATCGAGTGATCACCCTGTCTTAAGACCGCGGTAGTCTAAAGCAATTGCCCAGTGAGCGTAACACCCAAAAGAGTCGGAAAATCAGGGCGTTCGACGCTCCGCTGCCAGCTGACCCTCGCGCCGGCCGAATGCCCGCACCAGCTCGCCGACCCGGTGCTCGTCGCGTCGTGACAGCGCTTCGAGAAGAGCATGATGAAACCGGACCGTATCGCGCATCTCGTAAGCAGCGTTTCCGGCCGCCTGATGCGCCAGCCGCAGGGCCGAGGGTAGTAGAGCGCGCAGCACGGAGACCAGGTAGACGTCATTGAGCTCGGCAAAGCAGCCATCGACGAACGCCTGCCGCGCCGCGATCGATCCTTCCAGATCACTCCGATGCAGGGCCGTCGCCATCGCATCCACCGCTTGCGACGCAACGCCGAGGTCAACGTCGGGCTCGCGGGCGAGCTTGCAGAAGAAGGCGGCCGCCAGGTCTGTGAACAGCTCGCTGAAGCTCATCAGCTCGTCTCCCTTGAGGTCCCTGACGATGGCGCCCCGCCGGGGCAGGAGGTCGATGAGGTGGCGGCTCTCCAGTATCAGCAGGGCTTCTCGAACGGACCCCCTGGACACGCCCAGGTCGTCCGCCACCCGAAGTTCCTGTATCCGGGCATTGGCGCAGAGTCGGCCCGTGATGATCTCGCGGGCGAGATGCTCCGCGATCTGCTCGGTGAGGCTGATGGCCGGGGCAAAGCCCTGCTGCTCCGCATAGTTGTTAGCTCTGGACGCCATGGCGATCCTTCGTTGGACGGAAGCACGTGAAGGCTCAGACCGCGGAGCGGCCCGTTGGTTCGCAGGCGCCAGCGGCTAGGACGGGTCTGGTTTCCGCAGCACGGCCTCAACCCTGCGCGGGGCAGTCAGCTCGGACAGGTCCACGAGCTCGGAACGCCACTCCCAGTCGCCCGCCTGAGCGCCCGGCGCGCCCGACCGGGAGAGCCGAACCACCAGCTCCACCTCGCCGGCTTCAGAGAGCGGCCGGCCGGCGTTCATCGCCACCGCGTCGTCCAGGCGCACATCCAGGGGCAGGGACGCCGCCGGTCTGCGCACCACGGCGAAGGGCATACCACCGCCCGGCGGGCGCGCGATGACGAACAGGGTCCAGCCGTCAGGCGAGTCGCCGTCGGTGGAGACGGACACGTCCAGGCTCGGAACCAGGTCCCCGAGGCGGGCACGCGCTTCCTGCAACCCGCCGGCCAGGACAGCGCGCTGTTCGGATTCGAGGTTTCCTGCAAGCGCCCGCGAGAACAGCGCCACTGCTTCCTGGTAGTCGCCACGTCGATAGGCATCGACGGCATAGATTTCGAGCACCAGCGGCTGGTTGGGCTGAGATTGCAGGAGCCGGTCGCCAATGGCGCGGGTTTCCTGGTCAATCCGGCCCCCGGAGCTCAGATACCGCGCCTGCAGCCAATAGGCGTCGACCACCGGGTTCTCTCCGGTCAGCGCGTGGGACATCGCGAACGCCTCTGCCGCCCGGCTGAAGCCGCCGAGCTGAAGGTTGGCAAGACCCAGGAGGTACCAGCTGCTGGCGTCGTTCGGCCGCCGGGAGACACGCGCGTCGAGCCGGTCGCGCCAGGCGGCGATGTCAGCGCGTTGACTCCGCGGATCCATGCCGAGCAGCGCATCGGCGCCCGATACCTGATCCGCGCCGGGATCTCCCACTTCCAGGTAGACGAACACCACAACCAGGGGCAGAACCAGCGCGAGCGCCAGGGCCACAGCGGATGACACCGGGCGGGCATCGCCACGGCGCCCGGGCGTCGCCTGCTCGAAATCTCCCAGCAGCGCCGCGCCCAACTCCTCGGCCACCTCGTCGCGGGAGGCTGCGGAAAGATGCCCCGAGGCCACATCGACATCGAGCTCGTCCAGACGCTGGTGGTAGAGGGATCGAACGGCCGCGTTTCGTTCCGCCCGGCCGCCCTGAACGCCACCGCGCAGCAACGGCACCACCACCATGAGCACGGCCCCCAGGATCATCAGGCCCGCCGCCAGCCAGAAACTCATGGTTCTTCTAGAATCTCACGCAGCCGCTTCGCATCCGCCTGGCTCAGCGTCGCGGCCGGGGGCTGCCTGAGGACGCGATACAGAACCGCAAGGCCCACGAGCAACAGGATGCCGGGTGCCAGCCAGAGGACGGATGTGTCGAAACGAAACGGCGGGTCGTAGAGCACGAAGTCCCCATACCTCGATTGGAGGAACTCGCGGACCTCGGCATCACTCTTCTCTTCGACGACGACGAGGCGATGCACCGTGCGCCGCAGGTCCTTGGCGATGGGGGCGTCGGAACCGGCCAGGTTGGTGTTGAGGCACTTCGGGCAGCGAAACTCCGCGATCAGCGCTCGATACCGCGCCTCGGTCGCCGGGTCGGGAAAGTCGTAAACGTCCACGGGGCCAGCCCCGAACGCCGCACTCGCGGCCAGAAGCAGACCGAACATCGCCACAGGGCGCAGATCAGCGGCTCTCATCGCGCAGCCGCTCCAGCACGGGAAGAATCTCTTCTCTCCAGATGCGCGGGTTAACCTCCCCCACCCGCTTGTAGACGATCACCCCGTTCGCGTCGAGCAGAAAGCTTTCCGGGGCACCGTAAACGCCGAGCTCCACGCCGAGAGATCCGTCCACGTCCTGCAGCGTAAACTCGTACGGGTCCCCGAAATCCGCAAGCCAGCGAAGAGCTTTGAGCGGATCGTCCTTATAGTTGACGCCGACGAGGCGCAAGCCGGTCTCAGCACGAATGCGCATCAGCTCGTCGTGCTCGGCTCGGCAGGTAGGACACCAGGTTGCCCAGACGTTGACCAGCACCGGGGACCCCAGCAGGGCATCGCGGCTCACAGACTCCGGCGCGCCGAGAAGCGACGCGGAAAAATCCGGAAAGGGCCGGTCGAGCAGCGCCGAGGGCAGCTTTTGCGGATCGTTGAGCTTGAAGCCGGCATAGCCGAAGGCCACGATGACGCCGAACACCAGGAGCGGGACGAACAGCCGCACGCGACTCATCAGGCCACCTCCCCGACCTGGGCCGACAGCAGCCTTTGCTTCAATCGCCGGTAACGCGCATCGAACACCGCTACGCAGCCGCCCAGCGCCACCAGGAGCCCGCCGAGCCAGATCCAGCGCACGAACGGTTTCACCTGGACGCGCACCGCCCAATCCCCCCCCTCCAGGGGCTCACCCAGGGAGACGTAGAGGTCGCGCGTGAAGCCCGCGTCGATGGCGGCCTCGGTCATGACGTTGCCGCCCGCGAGGTAGCGACGCTTCTCGGGCTGCAGCACGATGCGCGCATCGCCCTCCTGAAGGCTGAAGCTTCCCCGGTCGGCCACATAATTGGGACCACGGTGAGGGTTGACCCCGAGAAACTCGATGGACAGGCCATCGAGCAGGACGACCTCGCCCGGGGACATGCGCAGATCCTTCTCCACAGACCACTGGGATGTCAGCGCTATGCCCAGTATGGCCACCGCAAAGCCGGCGTGGGCGGCAAACATGCCCCAGTAAGCGAGCGGCACGCGAGCGACTCCGCGCCGCGCGCGCGCCCAGAGATCGCGCAGATGCGTGGCCAGAATCGCGCAGGCCAAGGCCACGGACACCGAAACCTGCCAGGCCAGCTCCCCCGAGAGCAGCAGCGGCGCGCCCACGCCTAGAAGCAGGCCCGCCCCAAGGGCGGGGAGCAGCCCGCGCAGGACGTCCCGTTGCCCGGTACGTTTCCAGCGCAGGAGCGGAGCGGTGGCCAGGGCCATGGCAAGCAGCAGCATCAAAGGAACGAAGCCGGCGTTAAAGTAAGGCACGCCCACGGAAATCTTGTCTCCGCCCGACACCGCCTCGTAAGCGAGCGGGTAAAGCGTGCCGAGCAGCACCACGCCCATGCTGACCGCCAACAGCACGTTGTTGATTAGGATGAAAGCCTCGCGGCTGAAGAGCTCGAACCGGGCGCGGGACGACACCACACCGGCGCGCAAGGCGTAGAGCAGCAGCGACCCCCCGACGATGAGGATGAGAAACCCCAATATGAACAGACCCCGTTCAGGATCCACCGCGAAGGCGTGAACCGAGGTGAGAACGCCCGATCGCACGATGAACGCGCCCAGCAGGCTCAACGAGAAAGTGGAGATGGCCAGCAGGACCGTCCAGCTTTTGAACGTGCCACGCTTTTCCGTCACGGCCAGGGAGTGGATCAGGGCGGTGCCCATTAGCCAGGGCATGAACGAAGCGTTCTCCACCGGGTCCCAGAACCACCACCCGCCCCAGCCCAGCTCGTAGTAGGCCCACCAGCTGCCCAGCGCGATGCCCACGGTCAGAAACGCCCAGGCCACGTTGGTCCAGGGCCGCGACCAGCGCGCCCAGGCCGCATCCAGCCGGCCGGAGAGCAACGCGGCTACGGCAAAGGCAAAGGCGACCGAGAACCCGACGTAACCCATGTAGAGCATCGGCGGGTGAACGATGAGCCCGAAATCCTGGAGGAGCGGGTTCAGATCTGAGCCTTCCGCGGGCGTGAGCGGAACGAGACGCTCGAACGGGTTGCTGGTGAAGATGAGGAAGGAGAGAAAGCCCAGGTTGAGGAACCCCATAACGCCCAGCACCCGGCTATGGAACTCCAGCGGCAGGGCCCGACCCAGCACGGCGACCGCGAGCGTCCACCCGGACATGATCAGCGTCCACAGCAGAAATGACCCCTCGTGCGCTCCCCAGACGGCGCTGACCTTGTAATACCAGGGCAAAAGGGTGTTGGAGTTGTTCGCCACGTATGCCACCGAGAAGTCGTCGGCAAGAAAAGCCTGGGTAAGCACGGCGAACGCCAACGCGCAGAACACCGCCTGACCGGTCACCAGCGAGAGGTTCGCGCTGAGCAGCCGGCCGCCGGCCAGCTTGAGGCCACCGAGGCCGAACACGGCCAGCAGCCCGCTCAGACAGAGCGCGATGACCAACGCCAGATGCCCGAGTTCGACGATCACGGCGCGCGGGCGTGCATGCCTTCCAGCTCCGGAGGCATGTAGTTTTCGTCGTGCTTCGCCAGCACCTCCTCGGCCCGGAAGACGCCGCTCGAGTCGAGCTCGCCGCGCACGAGGATCCCCTGCCCCTCGCGGAACAGGTCGGGCAGGATGCCGCTGTAGCGCACGCTGAATTCCGCGCCCTGATAGTCGGTGAGCACGAACTCCACATCGAGCTCATTACCTGACCGCGCCACGCTGCCCTCCCGCACCATGCCGCCAGCACGAATCTGCGTGCCAACCGGCGCGTCCCCCGCCACGATCTGATCCGGCGGGTAGAAGAGATTGAGGTTTTCGTTGAGCGCCACCAGCACGAAGAACACCGTCGCCATGGTGCCGAGCAGCAGGAAGGTGACCACGATCAGCCGGTTACGCCGTTTCGGGTTCACGTCCGCGCACCTTCTGCCGCCTGCCTGCGTCTCTCCGCATGTGCCTGATCCCGAAGATAGCGCCGACGCCCGCTGATCGGGGCGAAAACGTTGACGGCCACCACGGCCAGGGTCAGCCCGTAGCTCAACCAGACGTAAAGGCCGTGCCCACCCATGGCGAGAAAATCACCGAACGAATCGAAGCTCATCGGGCCTCCTCGAGCACCATGTCGCGCACCCATTGGGTGCCCGACTCGCGCTGCAGTATCTCCAGCCGGAGACGGCTCAGGACGTTGGCGCCGAACAGGCAGTAGATACCAACGACGTTCACCGCCAGTGGCAGCCACATCTCCACGGGCATGCTTGGCGCGGCGGTGAGCTTGAAGGTGGCGGGCTGGTGCAGGGTCAACCACCAGTCGACCGAATACTTGATGATGGGGATGTTGACCACGCCGATGACGGCAAGCACGGCGCACGCGCGCCCAGCAGCCTCCTGGCGGGGGATGGCCTGGCGGAGCGCGTAGATCCCGAAGTATAGAAAGAGCAGGACCAGCATTGACGCCGTGCGCGCGTCCCAAACCCACCAGGCGCCCCAAGTGGGTTTGCCCCAGATCGCACCCGTCATCAGCGCCAGCGCCGTCATCCACATGCCGAAGGGCGCCACCGTGGCCAGCACCATGTCGGCAAGCTTCATGCGCCACACCAGCAGCACCACGCCGGCACATCCCATCAACAGATAGGCGGACTGGGCGACGATGGCCGTGGGCACGTGAACGTAAATGATCCGAAAGCTGTTGCCCTGCTGATAGTCGGGCGGGGCAAAGGCGAGCCCCCAGATGCAGCCCGTGCCCAGCAGCAGCAGCGCGAGCACCCCGAGAACCTTCAGCCAGGGGCCACTGATGCCGTAGAACCAGCGGGGCGAGCCGAGCCTGTGCCAGAACTCCTTCAGGTTCGCCACGAGCCGTCGTCACCTCGCTGTGTCAGAGTTTTCATTCGCCAAGCAACCATCTTCGATCGCGTAGTTTGACGCCCAGACGGCGCCAGGGTTCGCCATTCACCGTCACTGCTCCACGCTGATCTTGAGAGCAGCCTGAACGCCGAAAGGCGCCGTGGTCAGAGCCAAGGCGGTGATGGCGGCAAGCCAGTAAAGCTGACCCGCCACCTCCGTTCCCGCCATGTCCGCGCTGACAGCGCCGGCGCCGAATATTAAGACCGGCACATACAAAGGCAAGATCAGCAGCCCCAGCAGCACCCCGCCCCGGCGCAGCCCGACGGTCAGCGCGGCCCCCACGGCACCCACCAGGCTCAGCGCCGGCGTACCCAGCAGCAGCGTGACCACGAGCGTCGGCACGCTGGCGGCCGGGAGGTAAAGGATCAGGGCCGCCAGCGGTGCAAGCAGCGCCATCGCCAGGCCGCTTACGAACCACTGCGCAGCGATCTTGGCCAGCAGCGGGACGAACAACGGCTCGGCCAGCAGCAGCATCTGTTCCAGCGTCCCGTCATCGTAATCGCTGCGAAACAACGCTTCCAGCGACAGCATGCTGGCCAGCAGGACCAGCACCCAGATGATGCCCGGCGCTTGCTCGCGCAGGTCGTCGGGCCCACCCCCGGAGCCAAGCGCAAACAGCGTCATGGCGAGAAACAGGAAAACGAGGGGGTTCAGCGCCACCCCGAGCGAGCGCGACGTTGTCCGCAACTCCCGGCGCAGCTGTCCCCAGAACAGGCTGGACACCGTATTTGCCTCGACACGGTCACTCATCTGCCAAGGCTCAATACCCGAGACTTCGCGAGCCCCAACGGCTGATGAGTGGCCGCGACCACGGCTCCTCCGCCATCGACGTGCGACGTCAGCAGCGCAACGGCAGTTTCCCGCCCCGGGCGGTCCAGCGCGGTCAGCGGCTCATCCAAAAGCCACAGCGACGCAGGGCAGACGAGGAGCCGTGCCAGCGCCACCCGGCGCTGCTGGCCGGCCGAGAGGTGCTGACAGGGGGTGCGCTCGTAGCCGGCCATGCCCACCCGCTCCAGCGCCGGGCCGACGGCGTCCGCATCGCCGCGCAGGGCGGCGTACCAGGCGAGATTCTGCTCCGCCGAGAGGAGCGGGTTCAGCCCCATCCGGTGCCCGGCATAAAGAAACTCCGCGGCCTCGACCTCGCCTTCGAAGTCCGGATACAGACCCGCGATGCACCGCAGCAGGGTGGACTTGCCACTACCGTTCGGCCCGTGGAGCTCGACGCACTCTCCGGCCTCGACTTCAAGGAAAAGTTCGGAGAACAGCAGCCGTCCACCTCGCCGGCAGCCGGCGTCGACCACCCTTAGCATCGGCACAGACGCTGCTCCAGGCTGGCCGGGTTCGGTAGGCGCTGCCAAGACGACGACCGCCCGGGCCTACCCGGCGACGACCCGGTAGCACGGCTCGTAAGGGCCGTTGAGCTTCATTCGACCACTCTCGGAGAAGCTACGGAGTAGGTGGTCGAGGGCGCCGATGAGGTGCCGGTCACTGCGCAGCTCGAACGGGCCGCGGCTCTCGATCATCCGGATGCCGTCATCCTTGACGTTGCCGGTGACGATGGCCGAGAACGCGCGCCGCAGGTTGACCACCAGCTCGTGGGCCGGAAGGTCGGCGCTCAGGCGCAGGGCGGCAACGTTCTCATGGTTGACCTCGAACGGTTGCTGATGGGCAATGGGCACGTTGAGCAACCAGTTGAAATAGTAGGCGTCGCCCACCTGACGCCGGTGTCGGCGCACCCTACGGATGCGCCGACTGATGCGGCTGCCCACCTCCTCCGCATCACCAATGACGATGTCGTACAGGCGCGTGACCTCCTCGCCCAGCGACAGTCTGAGAAACTCGTCTAGCTCCGCGAAGTAATCGGCGCTCCCAGGCGGGCCCGTGAATATCACGGGCAACTCTTCGCTGGTGTTGGCGGGATCGAGCAGCACGCCGAGCAGGTAGAGAATCTCCTCGACGGTCCCTGCACCGCCCGGAAACACCAGCAGACCGTGGCCGATGCGCAAGAAAGCCTCGAGGCGCTTTTCGATGTCCGGCAGGATGACCAGGTCGCTCACCATGGGGTTTGGCGGCTCGGCGGCGATGATTCCCGGCTCCGTCAGCCCCACGTAGCGGGCTTGCCGCTGGCGCTGCTTGGCGTGGCCGACCGCCGCGCCCTTCATCGGCCCTTTCATCGCGCCCGGGCCACAGCCGGTGCAGATGTCCAGGCCGCGCAGGCCGAGGTGGTAGCCCACTTCCTTGGTGTACTCGTACTCGGTCCGGGAGATGGAGTGCCCGCCCCAGCAGACCACCGTCCTCGGCGGCAGGTCGGGGCGCAGAACGCGTGCATGTTTGAGGATGTGAAATATCGCATCCGTAATCCCGGCCGAGCTGGTGAGGTCGAAAAGATCGCTGTCCGCGATGTCCGTCCCGATGTAGACGATGTCACGCAGCACCGAAAAGAGGTGCTGGCGAACGCCCTCGATCATCCGGCCATCGACGAAGGCGGAAGCGGGCGCGTTCTTGATGATTAGTTTGACGCCCCGGGTGCGCCTGGCGACCTCGATGCTGAAGTCGGCGTACTCGCGAAAGATCGCGGCCGCGTCATCGGAGTCACTCCCCGTGTTCAGGACGGCGAGCGCGCAGCGGCGGAAGAGATCGAGCAGCCGCGACTCGGCAGCCGTGCTGGTAAGCGCGTTGACCTCGAGCTGGGAGAGCAGCTCCAGAGATCCCTTGGGGCTCACGTGAACGTCGACTTTTCGAAACGGCCCGGTGGACGTGTTCATAGCGCAAAGTCTACCGATTCGAGCTGCCGACACCCACCGCTGGATTTCCCACCCGATCCGGTCCGGCGGCGTCGGGCGGTATCGAGAGGTGGATTCTGATAGGGTACGCGACCGGCGCGAACCGGCCTGCCCGACGGCAAGGCTGGAACGACGCGGGAGATGCGCGTCTGCCGGCGCATCGCCAAACCGAACGAGAGAGGAGTGCCAATGTCCGGGTCCAGCAAGATGGCTCGCGCGCTCGCCGCCGCTGCCCTTTGGAGCGCGACGACCGCTGCCGCCAGCGAGCCGGCGAACGTCGCCGGGACAGTGATGGAAGAGATCGTGGTGAGCGCCACCCGCAGCGACCGAGCCGTGCGGGAGGTCCCGGCCGCCGTGAGCGTCGTCGCCAGTGAAGACATCCAGCTCGGACGCCAGCAGCTCGGCCTCGACGAGGCGCTCGGCCGCGTTCCCGGCCTGTTCGCCCAGAATCGCTACAACTTCGCCCAGGATCTGCGTCTGTCCGTTCGCGGTTTCGGGGCCAGGGCAAACTTCGGCATCCGGGGCTTGAAGCTGATTGCCGACGGCATCCCCGCGACCACGGCCGACGGTCAGAGCGGCGTCGACGACATTGATCTCGGGTCCCTCGATCGTATCGAGGTGATTCGCGGACCCTCTTCATCCCTATACGGCGCCTCCTCCGGCGGCGTGATCAACCTGTTCACCGAGGACGGCCCGGAACGGCCCTTCGTCGAAGCCGGCTTCACCCTGGGCGAGTACGACCAGCAGCGATATCAGCTCAAGGCGGGCGGCCAGAGAGGACGGTTGAACTACCTGGCCAGCGCCTCGCACCTCGCCTACGACGGGTACCGAGAGCAAGCGCGGGTGGAGTCCACGCTTTTCAACAGCAAGTTCCGATACGAGTTCGACTCCGAGTCCGACCTCACAGTAATCGTCAACTTCGTGGACTCTCCAACGGCCGACGACGCCGGCGCCCTCACCCAAGCCCAGGTCGAGGACGATCCCCGGCAGGCCCAGCCCAGGAACTTGAGCTCCAACGCGGGCGAATCTCTCGACCAGCAGAAGTTCGGGATCGTCTACACCCGCGCTCTGGACGACCGCAACGAGATCACCCTGCGCAACTACTACGTCTGGCGCGACTTCCAGGCGTTCCTGCCCATCGGTACGCACATTCCCTTCGTCGCCGACGACGGCGTGGTGGAGTTCGACCGCTTCTTCTGGGGCGGCGGGTTGCAGTGGCGCTTTGCCGACTCCCTGTTCAGCCGCCCGTTCCAGCTGACTGCGGGGGTGGACGCCGACGTTCAGGAGGACGATCGCCAACGCTATCTGAACGAAGCCGGCGTGAAAGGCGACCTCGCCTTCGATCAGGTGGAGGAAGCCGAAGCCTACGGAGCCTACCTGCGCGGCGAGGTCGGGCTCTCCGAGTCGGTTCGCCTTGCCGTGGGGCTTCGCTGGGACAAGGTCGACCTGTCAGTGAACGACCGCTTCCTGGACAACGGCGATCAGTCTGCGGACCTGGACTTCGACGAGCTGAGCCCCACAGTCGGTCTGGTGTGGGATCTCGCCGAGCGCTGGAGCGTCTACGCGAACTACGCCACCGCGTTCGAGACGCCCACCTTCACCGAGCTTGCGGTTCCCGCCAGAGGTCTGGACGTCAGCCTGGGCGGCTTCGCGAACGTCTCCGCGCAGGAGGCGCAGAGCTTCGAGGCCGGTTTGCGGGGCGCGCTGCTCGACGGCGCTCTGTACGTCGAGGCCGCCGCCTTCACCATGGAGGTGGACAACGAGATCAGCAGCGTGTCCAACATCGGCAACCGGTCCTTCTTTGCCAACGCGGACACGGACCGGCGCGGGATAGAAGCCTTCGCCACCCTCGCGCTGGAAAACGGGCTGGAGCTGAGCCTGGCGTACACGTACTCGGACTTCGAGTTCGACCGGTTCGAGGACAACGAGGCTTTCGAAGGAAACGCGCTTCCGGGGCTGCCCGACCACCAGCTCTTCGGGGAGATCAAGTACCAGCACACCTCGGGCATCTACGCCGTCGCCGACGTCCTCTACGTCAGCGAGCTGTACGTGAACAACGCCAATTCCGGCACCAGCGAAGCGTACACCGTCGCCAACCTGCGCGTGGGCGGCTCTTTCGACCTGGGGCAATGGCAGCTCGACCCCTTCCTCGGCGTCAACAACCTATTCGACGAGAACTACATGGCCAACGTTCGCATCAACGGCTTTGGCGGCAGGCTGTTCGAACCGGCCCCGACACGGAACCTCTACGGCGGCGTCGCCCTGCGCTACGTCCTGCGCTGATGCTTGGCGGCAAAGGGGGCTAGCGGTGCGGTCCGGCGCCGGCCGCGCTCTGCAGGGCGCGAACGCTGGCATAGGTGGAAACACAGTAGGGCACCAGCACCGTCAGGACCATCTTGCCCAGCTGCACGGCGCCGACGCCTCCGCTCACCAGCACATCGCCATGATTGATGGCAATGAGAATCAGCCCCACCAGCCCAGCCGTGCGGGCCGCCCGGGCAACCACGTCCGAACGCGCAGCCAGACGCAGAAACCCGTTCTCTGCGCTCATCGCAGGCGAACGGCGAAGGATACCGTGCCGAACTCCCCGGGCTCGAGCGCCTGGTCGTACGCCCAGCGTATGGCCTGGTAGTCGATTGCCTCCGCAACGACCCGACTGTCCCCGCGCTGGACCGTCAGCGCGGCCGGCCGGTCGAAAGTCTCTCCATCCACTGAGAAGGTGATCGTGGTGTCCTCCCCCGCCGCGCTCCCGTCGAGGTACTCGGCGACCTCGGGGATCGGGTTGGTGATCACGATGCTGCCCGCGGCTACTTCCTCCCGCCCTTCGTTGGCAAACGTGATCGTGTAGACCAGTTCGTCCCCCGGGAAGACCTCGTCCGCGGCTACCAGTCGTCGCTCGGCTTGTCCTGCCGGCCCCTGGACGGTCTCGAATTTGGCTACGGTGTTGGAGAGGGTCACGCGCGCCGCAGCCTCGGGGACGTTTGCCGTCCACGCGAGCAGGACCGCAGCAATCGGCACCAGCCAGACATTGTTCCGCGCAAGCATTCTCAAGATCACACCTCCTGCAGAGCCATCCGGTGGCCTTCTGCTCACCGGACCAGGCAGGGATGTTCTCACACCCAGCCTGCCGCAAACCATTACCCGACGGTTCTGATGTCGATGCTGCGGGTGACGGGGTCGAAGTAAATGACCGCATCACCACTTTCGAGTTGCTCGCGCACCAGCGCGCACTTCTCAGCGAGCGTGAAATCCCGCAACCCGTAGTCGGTGCCCTCGCGCAGCACGAAGGACTCGATCACGCCTGTCAGCGCTTCCTCGGAAAGCTCCGCAAGCGGAACCTTGATCGCCGCCCCATCGCTTTTGTGACCGGTTCCGCATCCCATCTCGTCCGCCTTGAATTTCTCAACTTAAGGTGCGTTACTTCCCCTTACTGAAATCGTCATACCGGCGTTCCAACAGGACGGGGCACCATGGCCGAACCAGATCACATACTCGTCGTCGAAGACGAGCCAATTACCCGCGAGCAACTCGTATCCTACTTCGAAGAAGAAGGCTTTCGCGTGACTTCCACCGGATCCGGCGACGAGGTGCACGATCTGGTCAAGACCAACGACATTATACTCGTCCTGCTGGACATCAAGCTGCCGGGCAAGGACGGCTTGACGTTGACCCGCGAGGTCCGTGCCCAGTCCGACGTGGGCATCATTCTCGTGACAAGCAAGCAGGAACAGATCGACCGCATCCTCGGCCTCGAGAGCGGCGCCGACGACTACGTGACCAAGCCCTTCGACCCGCGGGAGCTTTTGAGCCGCGCCCGCAACCTGATCCGCCGCGTTCAGCTGCAGCAGCGCCAGCGCCGCAAGAATCACATCCGCAACTTCGAAGGCTGGCAGCTCGATCTCAACAAGCGCGAGCTGACCTCTCCCGAAGGCGAGAAGACGACGCTGTCGGCAGGCGAGTACCAGCTCCTGCTGGCATTCATGGAGCAGGCCGGCGAGGTCATGAACCGCGATCAGCTGATGAACCGTATCCGCAATCGCGAGTGGTATCCCGACGATCGGTACATCGACGTGCTGGTCGGCCAGTTGCGCAAAAAGCTCGGCGAGCGGGCTGCGAATGCCAAGATCATCGCCACCATCCACGGGACGGGATATCTGTTCACACCCGAAGTGGCCTGAATTCGTTCAGCAGCCGGGATGTGACGGTCCTGAACAGCGTGTGGGGGCACAGACGGGGGGAAAGGCGTGAGCACCGTGGATGAGAAAATCTACGAGAGCGCCTCCACAGTCGTTCGACGAACAACGTGGCAGGACCAGCCCGTCGTCGCAAAGCGGCTGAAACCGGAGGGCCTGCCCTCGCACGTGCTCGGCCAGTTTCATCACGAGTTCCATCTCAACCAGTCGCTGACCAGCCCCAACGTTTGCCGGGCGATCGCCATGGACGACAGCGGCCTCGAGATCTACTTCGAGGACACCCGGGGCGTGTCTCTGCGCAAGCTCATCGACGCTGGCGAGCTGACCCTGGACGAGCGCATCGAGATCGCCGTGGAGCTCAGCCGTGCGCTGCAGTCCGTTCACGACGAGGGAGTGATCCACAGAGACGTCAACCCGGGCAACGTGCTCGTCTCCGAAGACCCGTTGCGGGTGCACCTCATTGACTTCGGCCTGGCAACCCTCGCCGCCCGGGAGTACCCGGAGGTGGAGCCGCTCGGCCAGGTCACCGGCACGCTGCCGTACCTTTCCCCGGAGCAAACCGGCCGAGTGAATCGCGTCGTGGACTACCGGACGGACCTTTACTCCCTGGGCGCGACGCTCTACGAGTTGCTGGCCGGTAGCCCTCCGTTCACGAACACCGACCCGCTGGAACTGATTCATGCGCACATCGCGAGCACGCCCCGGCCACTCACCGCCATCGGCGAGCGCGTTCCGCGCTGGCTGTCGGAAATTGTCCAGAAGCTGCTCGCCAAACAGCCGGAAGATCGATATCAGAGCGCGGCCGCCGTCCGCGACGATCTGATCAGGGGCCAGAACCAGGCCAACGTGGTGCCTTTCCGGCTGGGCCAGACCGACTCTCCCGGGCTGCTGGCGATGCCCAAGCGGCTGTACGGGCGCACCGCCCAGATCAGCGTCATGCAGGAGTACCTGGAGCGGGCGGCACGCGGGGAGGTTCTCTTCCTCCAGATCACAGGCGCCCGCGGAGGAGGCAAGTCTTCGATCTGCGGCGAGCTGGCCCGCCAGGCCACGGGCGCTAAAGCCATGGTCGCACGGACCAACGCGCTCGCCTTCGACTTTCGCGATACCGACGCCGTCTGGATCGAGCTGCTCCGACAGCTGTTGCGCCAGGCGCTGGCCGACCCGGACGCCGACGAGCTCGTGGATCGCCTCTCGACGCTGGATTCTCCCAACGTTCGCGGCCTGACGGAGTTCATCCCGGAGTTGAAAGATCTGGTGCCCCCTAGCAGCGAGGGTGCCGGCCTGACCGGCCTGGGAATCCAGGAGGTGCTAAGGGCGCTGCAACCCACGCCCGTGTGCCTGATCGTGGAGGAGGTCGACAACGTTCCTTCGGAGAGCCTCGAAACCCTGCTCGGCACCGCTCTCGAATCGCGGCACGTGCTCATGACGGTCACCCGGGCGAACTCCGACTCCGAGGCTTTCAGGACGCCGCGCCTGGCGACCAAGGCCGCCACGCTGGAACTGCCGGCGTTTGCGCGGGCGGACGTGAGAAGCCTGCTGGCAGACATGCTATCGACCAGCGAAGTACGCGTGCGCGAGCTCGCCAGCGAGCTGCACGCCAAGACCGATGGCCTGCCCGCCGACGTGCTGCAGCTGATCGAGGAGCTGCATCGCCTCGGCCACATCTTCCGTGATGCCAACGCCGCCGAGTGGGAGTGGGACATCGAAGCCATCCGCGCCCACTACTTCAGCAACAACTCTGCGGACCGCATACGGCGGGAGATCAAGGGGCTTTCCGAGGAAACGATGAGCGCGCTCCAGGTCGGAGCAGCCGTAGGAGAGCAGTTCTCCAGCGAGATGGCCGCCACCCTGCTCGACGCCGGGCACGCGGAGCTCGCCGGGCGGCTGCGGCCGGCGTTGACCAAGGGGCTGCTCACCACGGCCACAGGCAGCGACGAGGCGGCAGGCGACCAGCACCAGCTTTTCTACCGCTTCGCCCATCCGCGGGTGAGGTCGCTGGTGTATGCCGAGATGGCGCAGGATGCCAAGTCGACGATTCATTTCGCCATCGCCGAAGAGTTCAAACGCGGCCAGAGACCGGCGGGAAGGACGTTGCTGCAGATTGCCCATCACCTAAACGCCGCGGCAGACCCCATCGGCCTCGACACCGAGAAAAGGCTGGAAATCGCCCACTACAACCTACTCGCAGCGAAAGAAAGCATCGGTCAGGGCGCGTTCCAGCCCGCCTACAAGTTCTGCCGGAGCGGGCTGTCACTGTTGAGCGCGCTCCCCGAGGAGCCCATCTTCATCGAGCTGTGCCAGAGCGCCGCCGAGGCGGCCTTCTACTGCAGCGACTTCGAGCAGCTCGACCGGGTCATTGCCAGCATTCCGCACAACACCAGCGCCCTGGACGAGATCAGGGTGCGCGCGGCGGTGGTCCAAAACCACCTAAGCGCAGCCCGCGAGCAGGCCTTCGATGCGCTGGAGAACCTGGGGTACGCGCGGCCTGCCGTTGGAACGAACCCGCTGGGAGACGCGTTTCGAAGGCTCAGCCGGAAACGCGCGCCCGACGCGGCGCCGAAACCGGCACCCGTGCTCGAGGACATCCGTCTGCAGCACACGTTCCGGCTGCTGGGCTACCTGCTGCACGCCGGATATCACCTCGGCAGCCAGGGGCTCGATGCTCTGACCGACGACATGCTCGGCGAGGCAGCACGGCACGGTTACAGCGCAGAGATCGCCTTTGCCTTCGCTGCGCGCGCCGTGGGTGCCATCGCCGACAATCGCACCGGGATTGCCGAACGCTACGCCGCAGAGGCCCGGGCCCTTGCCGCCCAGTTCTCGGGCGACGCTTTCTCTATCCGAGCCGAGACGCTCCTCAACGGTCTGGTGGATCCGTGGTTGGGCGGGCTGGACGAGACGCTCGCCGGACTTGCGCGCAACATCGACGCGAGCATGGCCTGCCAGGACTACGAGTTCTCGGCCACGGCCACCGCGTTCTACGCAACCAATGGCCTGCTTCGCGGTCTCGATCTGGCCTCCTTGAGACGCGAGCTGAGCGAGCACATATCCAGGCTATCCGGCCTTCAGCACGTCACCGGCGTCAACATCTCGTTGTTCGTTCAGCAGATCATCGGCAGCCTCTTGGGTCACGCGGAAGCCGACGGGGACTCCGACCACTTCAGCGAGCTGAGCATTTCCAACAGCGAAGACGCGGTGGCTCACGGTTACGTCTACGTGCTGCGCCTGTACTACGCGGTGCTGTTCGACGACTTCAATGGCGCCGCCAACATCCTGGAGCTGGCTGAGCAGTTCGGACCCGCGCTGGCAGGCTCGCCTCTACTCATCGTCTGGAAGTTCGCCGACGCTCTCGTCAACCTGCGCTCGAACAACGCCGCCGGCTTACGCCGGGCGCGGGCGTCGCTGCGCGAGCTGAAACAGTGGCACCAGAACGGCGCCGCCCACGCGGAACCCAAGGTCGTCCTGCTGCAGGCAGAGCTCAACTGGCAGCGCGGCGCCACCACCCAGGCCATCGAGTGCTACGAGGTAGCCGCCGACAAGGCGCGGCGGCTCGGCCTCGCCAACGACGAGGCCCTGGCATACGAGCTCGCGGCCAGGGCCTGCGAGTCGAAGGGTCGGGCCGATTTCGCCAAGCTGTTCGCGCGCAATGCGCATCAGGCGTACCTGCGCTGGGGCGCGAACGCCAAAGCCAGCCACCTGGAGCGTGAGTTTCCGAGCATGCTCGACGACGCGCTGCATCCCGCTACCGTGGTCGGGGACCTAACCGACCTGACCGTGCGCGATTTCAGCGGCATGTCCATCCAGTCGAGCCTGGATGGCAGCGAGCTCAACGAGAACATCCTGGACACCACCACGGTGCTGCGCGCCGCTCAGACCATCTCCAGCGAGATCGTTCTCGACCGTGTCCTGACGAAGCTGCTGCGGCTAGCACTGGAACACGCCGGGGCCCAGAAGGCCTGCATGCTGCTCGCGCACGACGGACGGCTCTTCGTCGAAGCCATCGCCTCCGTAGACGGCGGCCCCACCCGTCGGGAGAGCCCGGCGACTCCTCTCGAGGCTTCCGAGGACGTCCCCGAGAGCATCGTGCACTTCGTCGCCCGCACCAAGCAGGCCTTAGTGCTTGGCGACGCCACGGCGGAGGACGTCTTTACCCAGGACCCCTACATCGTTCGCAAACAGCCGCTGTCGGTGCTCTGCGTGCCCATCGTGCACCGCAACGAGATCACCGGAATCCTCTACGTCGAGCACCGCTGGCTCACGGGCGTGTTCACCGCGCAGCGTGTGGAAGTGCTCGCTCTGCTCGCCTCCCAGGCTGCGATCTCCATCGAGAACGCACGGCTGTACGCGGACCTGCACGACACTCAGGAGCAGTATCGGGCGCTTTACGACAATGCCATCGAGGGCCTGTTCCGCATCGACCCGGAGGGCGTGTTGCTCAGCGCCAACCCGACGCTGGCAAGCATTCTCGGCTTTGACGACGTCAAGCAGCTGTTGGCCGAGTACCGGGACCTCATAGACCGCGTTTTCTTGAGCCGGGAAGACGCCAGCCACTTTCTCACGAACCTCGAGGAGCACGGCCTGCTGAACGCCTTCGAAGCCCAGGGCGTCACGCGCAACGGCCGAACCTTCTGGATGGCACTGACCGCGCGTCTGAGCCACGACCCCGAGCAGGGGGCCTACATCGACGGTTCGCTGGTCGACATCTCCGAGCGCATGAAGCGGGAACAGGCCGACAAGCATCGCCAGATCGCCGAGGCTGCCACCCAGGCGAAAAGCGAGTTCCTGGCCAACATGAGTCACGAGATTCGGACGCCGATGAACGCCATCATTGGCTTTTCCAAGCTGGCGCTGGAGACCGGCCTCGACCCCAAGCAGCACGAGTACCTCTCCTCCATACGTACCGCCTCGGAGAACCTGCTGTCGCTGGTCAACGACGTTCTTGACTTCTCAAAGATCGAGGCGGGCAAGCTCACCTTAGAACATCGGCCGTTCAGCCTCGCGGACGCGCTCGAAGGGGTGGAACGCCTGTTACGGACCGAGGTTCGAAAGCGCAATCTCGAGCTCAGCTTCGAAGACAACACCGCCGGGCACGACGAGTTTCCCGACGATGGCATCATCGTCGGCGACCCGCTGCGGCTTCAGCAGGTGTTGGTCAATCTGGTGAGCAACGCGTTGAAGTTCACCGAGCAGGGCAGCATCTCGGTCACGGCTCAGGTCTGTCCCTCGGAAGCCGGCGAGCTGCGTGTGGAGTTCGCCGTGCGGGATACCGGGATCGGGATCAAACCCGAGCACCAGGCCAGGCTCTTCGAGTCGTTCGAGCAGGCCGAGACGTCAACAACCCGGCGCTACGGAGGCACCGGGCTGGGGCTGACGATCTGCAAGCGGCTGGTGTCCCTGATGGGCGGCGAGATGTCCGTGGCATCCGTACCGGACCAGGGCAGCTGCTTCACCTTCACCGCCGTGTTCGGCCTGCGGGACGCGCAGGACCTCATGCCCGCAGACGTGCGCCAGCGGCGCCGCAACCTGCGCGCGCTGAATCGCAGAGAGATCCTTGTCGCCGAGGACAACCCCATCAACCAGCAACTGTCTTTGGAGTTCCTGCAACGTACCGGAGCGCGAGTCGACATCGCCCAGACCGGCCGGGAGGCCGTGGAGCGAGCGACCGGCAAGGCCTACGACGCGATTCTGATGGACATTCACATGCCGGAGCTGGACGGCCTGGAAGCCAGCCGCATCCTGCGCGAGCAGCAGATCACGACGCCCATCATCGCCGTCTCAGCGGACGCCATCGAAGGCAGCCTGCAGGCGGCATTGGACGCCGGCTGCAACGCCTACGTGTCAAAGCCGATCGACTTCGACGAGCTGCTGACCGAGCTTTCCAGGGTGCTGCCGGATCAGCCCGAGGAGGCCGTCACCACCGATGCGCCGGCGTCCGCGCCCAGCGAGGCAGAACCGTCAGCGGCTGCGGCCGAGCTTCCCGAGCTGCAGCTGCCCGGCATCGACCTGGACATGGCCATCCGGGGACACAACGGCAACGTCCGCCTCATGCTGAAACTCATGGGCGATTTCGGCAAGTACTACGGCGACGCCGGGGCGAAGATGCGAGCCCATGTGGTGGAGCACCGGCTCGAGGATGCCGAGCGGCTCGCCCACAACCTCCACGGCGTTGCCGGCAGTTTCGGGGCGGAACGCCTCAAGCAGGTTTCGAAAACCTTAGAGCTCGCGCTGTCAGAGGGCGACGAGGCCAACCTGCTCGGGCTGGTTCAGAGCTTCGAGGTGGCCATGACCGAGGTGCTGGAATCGGCGGAAACGCTGGCCAATCACGAGCTCAACGAGGCGGCATCGCGTTGACGCCGCTCGGCGTAAGGTCGAGCAGCTGCAAGGATTCCCGCTCTGCGTCCACGCCCAGGCCGACGAAGTCGTAAAGGCCACGATCGCCCAGATGTGAAGGCACAACGGCGCTCAAGCTGCGAGCGATGTTCTCCACGCGGCCCGGTTGCTCCACGTCCCAGCGAGACAGCATCCCCTTGATCACCTGACGCTGCAGGTTCTCCTGGGAACCGCAGAGGTTGCAGGGGATGATGGGATAGTTCCGGTGCTCCGCCCAGCGGGCCACGTCACGCTCTCTGCAGTAGTAGAGAGGCCGTATCACCATGTTGCGTCCATCGTCACTCTTCAGCTTCGGCGGCATGGCCTTCAGCCGGGCCCCGTGGAACATGTTCAGAAAAAGCGTTTCGACCACGTCGTCGAGGTGGTGACCGAGCGCGATCTTGGTGGCGCCGATTTTGGCGGCGAAGTTGTACAGAATGCCCCGCCGCAGCCTCGAGCACACAGGGCATGTCGTCTTTCCTTCGGGGGTGAGGGCCTTGACGATGGAATACGTGTCCTCTTCCAGGATGTGATAAGGGACGTCCAGCTCATCGAGGTAGTTGGGCAGAACGTCGCCCGGATAACCCGGCTGCTTCTGGTCCAGGTTCACCGCGACGATCTCGAAGGCGACCGGCGCGCTGCTCTGCAGATTGAGCAGAATGTCCAGCATGGTATAGGAATCCTTTCCGCCGGACAGGCAGACCAACACCCGATCCCCCTCGTCGATCATCGCGTAGTCGGAAATGGCCTGGCCGACCTTGCGCCTGAGCTTTCTGTGCAGCTTGTTCATGTCGTACCGGTGCTTCCGCGCTCCGCGCTCCGGCCTTGCGGCGGGTTCCATTGACTGTGCCTTCATGGGCGCCTCGCGATGGCGTGGGACCGCGTTTTTAGCAGCAGGCGTGCGCGCTGACAACTCGCGGGCGGTCAATCCAGACCGCGCAGCACCATCACCGGGGGCGTGGAGATCAGCCCGCGCGTGCCCAGGGTCCCGACGATGAGGATGAGCACCGAGCCGATGACCGGGCCCACCAGCCAAAGCCAGGGATGCAGGCTCACGGGCAGCTCGAAAACCTGGCGCTGAAGGATGGCCACCGTGGCCTCGGCCCCGACCACGGCGACCATGCCGGCGAATAGGCCCAGCGCGGCAAACTCGGCTACCAGCGAGCCCGCGATCAGGCGCCGGGTCCCGCCCAGCGTGCGGACCAGCGCATGCTCGCTCATGCGGCCGTCGCGGCTAGCCTGAATGCTGGCGACCAGAACCAGGCACCCGGACGCCACCACCAGCACCAGCACCAGCTCTACTGCCTGGGTCACTCTGAAAATGATGCTTTGCACCTGCGCGATAATGGCATCGACCTCGATGACGGTGACCGTGGGAAACTTTGCCAGGAAGCGATTGAGAAATGGCTTTTCTTCCCGCTCGAGGTGAAAGCTCGTCATGTACGTCGCCGGAAAATCCGCAAGCACCTGAGGCGCAAAGATGATGAAGAAATTGGGACGCATGCTCTCCCAATCCAGCCGCCGAAGGCTCGCGACTTCCACGTCCACGAGCCGTCCGGCGATGTCGAAGCGCAGCTGGTCGCCGACGTCGAGCCCGAGGCTCTCGGCGTATTCGTCCTCTAGGGAAACCAGGGCTGCGGTCTCGTCCGGGGACCACCAGCGCCCTTTGACCACCTGGTTGTCCTCCGGGAGCACCGAAGCCCAGGTGAGGTTTCGCTCCGACTGCAGTCGCGGGCCCGGCGCGTCCACCGGTCGGTGCTCGCGCTCCCAGACGTCCGCCTCTACGCCGTTCGCCGCCACGATGCGGCCCCGGATCATGGGAAACAGGCCTCCGTGGCTGCCGGTGAACTCGTCTAGCATCGACTCGAGTTCGTCCACCTCGTGGGGAACGATGTTGAGCACGAAGTGGTTGGGCGCGTCTTCAGGTACCTGGCCCTGCCACTCGTCGAGCAACGACGAGCGCAGCAGGACGAGAATCAGGAGCAGCATGATGGCGAGACCGAAAATCAGTATCTGGGCCACGTTCTCCCGACGCCGGCGCTGCAGACCTGCCAGAGCCAGACGCCAACCGCTGCCCGCCTGCATGCCGACGACGCGCCCGCTGCGCAGCAGCAGCGTGGCCAGCGCTCCGAAAACCACCAGAACGACCACCGTGCCGAGTATGGTCCACGCCGTCAGGGAAGCGCTGCCGCTGTACCAGATCAGCAGGCCGACGCTGCCCGCCACCGCAGCGCCGTAGCTCAGATACTGAGACGGCGGGGCGGCACCGATGTCCCTGCGAATCACGCGCATGGGAGAGATGTTCTTGAGATGCAGAAGGGGCGGCAGGGCGAACGCCACCGCGCAGATGAGTCCCGTGGCCGCGCCCAGAAGAAACGGGCGGGGGCTCGGCATGGGCAGCGCCACCGGGATCAAGGACTGCAGCAGGGCCACGATGGCCAGGTGCAGGGCCCCACCGGCAGCCAGCCCCAGGACGACGGCCGTGCTGCCCACGGCGAGCAGCAGCATCAGGTAACCGGACAGGATCTGGTTTGGCGTCGCGCCCAAGGTTTTCAAGATGCCGACGTGATCGTAGTGGCGCCGCGCGTAACGATGGGCGCTTAAAGCCACAGCCACGCCTGCGAGCAGAACACCGAGCAGGCCACCCAGCAGAAGGAAGCTCTCCGCGCGACCCAGGGCCGAGCCGATGGAGGGGCTGCTCTCGCGAATGCCCTGCCAGCGGAAATTCGGCGCGAGCGGCAGCTCCGCCTTGAGGCTCTCCAGCTCCGACTCCGCGCCGCGCAGCAGGAGCCGATAGGCGATGCGGCTGCCAGGCTGCACGACCTCTGTGGCCGGCACGTCGTCCAGCCTCATGAGCAGCCGCGGGCCCAGGTCGTACATGCTGCCGCCTCGATCCGGCTCCGCGGTCAGCACCTTTCCGACGCGAAAGGCGGCAACGCCAACCTCGATTGAATCCCCCGGGCGGATACCGAGCGCCGGGAACAGGCGAGCGTCGAGCCATACCTCGCCAGGCGCCGGGAGGTCCGACGTCGGCACCCCGGGCACAAAGGGCTCCTCGGCGATTTTCAGCACGCCCCGCAGCGGGTAGCCCTCTCCCACCGCTTTGACGCTGACCAACTGGCTGTTGTCATCGCCAACGAAGACCATGGACGGGAAGGTCATGGTGTCCGCATGCTCCAAGCCCTTGGCCGACGCCGCCAGCCGGAACTCATCCGGTATTGGTCGGCTGCCGCTGATGCGTCTGTCGGCGGCCAGGAAGTCGGCTGACTCGTCAATCAGCGCCTGGTGGAGCCGGTCGACGAAGAGGCTAACGGCCGTCACCGTCCCCACCGCCAGCATCAGCGCGATCAGCAGCAGCCCCAGCTCCCCGCCACGCCAGTCGCGCCAGGCCAGGCGCAGCACCAGCTTTATGCTCATGACGTGATCCTCCCAGCTGCGATCTCCACCACCCGCTGGCACCGGGAGGCCAGGCGATCGTCGTGGGTGACGAGAACCAGCGTGGTGGCGTACTCGTCATTGAGCTCGAATAGCAGGTCGATGATGCGCTGCCCAGTGCCGGTGTCCAGATTCCCGGTTGGCTCATCCGCAAACAACACGTTAGGGCGGGAAGCGAACGCCCTCGCGATGGCGACCCGCTGCTGCTCGCCGCCGGAAAGCTGGGTAGGGTAATGCCCCGTACGCTCGCCCAGCCCGACCTTTTCCAGAAGCCGCAGCGCTTCCCGCTGCGCATCCGAGTCGCCGCGCAGCTCGCCCGGAAGCATAACGTTCTCCAACGCCGTCAGGCTGCGCAGCAGCTGAAAGGTCTGAAACACGAAGCCGACCTGCTCGCCCCGCACGCGTGCTCGCTGTTCCTCGTCGAGGCCGGTCAGCTCCTCGCTGACCAGATAGACCCGGCCGCTGGTCGGCAGGTCCAATCCGGCAAGTATCCCCAGCAGCGTGGTCTTGCCCGAGCCGGAGGCACCGACGATGGCAACGGTTTCTCCCGCGTTGATTTCGAGGTCAATGCTCTCCAAGATGGAGAGTTCACCTTCACTCGTCGGCACGCTTTTGGACACACCCTCGGTACGAATGACCGGTTGGTTCGTCAAATCGGTATTCCTGACCCTGATGATAACGCTGATCGCGGGCATATCGCCGGCCAGCGCTCGGTCGAAAATTCTGGTGATGGGCGACAGTATCAGCGCTGCGTACGGTATTCAACGCGACGCCGGCTGGGTCGCGCTGCTCGATGCGCGCCTCAGCGAAACCGCGAGCCCGTGGCAGGTCGTGAACGCCAGCATCAGCGGCGAAACCACGGGCGGCGGGCTGGCCCGTCTGCCGAAAGCTCTCGAGGCCCACGACCCCGAGATCGTGATCATCGAGCTCGGCGGCAACGACGGCCTTCGCGGGTATCCGGTGAGCCGCATAAGGGAGAACCTCGACAAGCTGGTGGCGCTGGCCGTGGCGGGCGGGCGCAGGGTGCTCCTGCTCGGCATGAGGATCCCGCCCAATTACGGGCCCCGGTACACGAGCGCATTCGAGGCCATGTACCGCGACGTCGCCAAGGCCCACGACGTGCGCTTCGTGCCGTTCATCTTGGAAGCGGTGGCGTTGAATCCAGGGCTGATGCAGGACGACGGCATCCACCCAACGGCCGAGGCGCAACCGAAACTCCTGGACTCCGTCTGGCCCGAGCTCCAGCGGGTGCTGGACGGCTAGCCTTTCTCCGCCGGTTGCGGGGCGCCGATGTGCGCCCCGCCGCGACGCGCGGCCAGCGCCACCTGCCGAGCGCGCTCCGCGAACGCGGCCCGGCGCGGCTCGGATTGTTCGGCGGCACACTTGGGGCAGGAGACGCCCGGTTGGTATTCGGGCGACCCGAGGTCGCGGGCAGACAGCGGGCGCCGACAGGCAAAGCACTGCTCGTACGAGCCCTCCTGCAGATCCCGGTCGACCGAGACGCGCTGGTCGAACACGAAGCACTCGCCGTGCCAGCGGTTCTCACCTGCTTTGACCGTTTCCAGATACTTCAGTACCCCGCCGTCGAGCTGATACACCTCGGCAAAGCCTTGCGAGAGCAGATAGGCCGATGCCTTCTCGCAGCGGATACCACCCGTGCAGTACATGGCGACCCTGGCATCGCGCTCCGGGTCCAGATGGTCGGCGACGAATTCGGCGAACTCGCGAAAGCTGGAGGTTGCCGGGTTCACGGCGCCGGGGAAGGAGCCGATCGCCACTTCGTAGTCGTTGCGCGTATCGATGACGGTGACCTCTGGATCGTTCAGGAGACCGTTCCATTCCTCGGCGTTGACGTGGGTGCCGGTCCGGCCGCCCGGATCGAGCCCCGGAACGCCGAAGCTGACGATCTCGGGTTTCACGCGCACCTTCAGGCGATAGAAAACCGGGTTGCTGGGCGTCGCAGAAGAGTACTTTGATGCCAGGTCGGAGAACTGCGGGAACCGCTCGAGCGCGACCAGAAACCGCTCCAGCGCCGCGGCGGCTCCGGTGAGCGTCCCGTTGATTCCCTCCTCCGCGAGGAGGATCGTGCCTTTCAGCTCGAGCTCACCAGCGATGTCATCGATCTCGTCGCGCAGGCGCGCCGGTTCGGTCAGGCGCACGAACTTGTAGAACGTGACGACGCTGGTCACGCGCGCCCGCCACCCTGACACGGCGGCGACATCGGCGCGCTGCCGAATCGGGAGCGCCACTCCCCGTCGGTGTATGTGTGAACGGCCAGCGCGTGCACGCCCCCGGCCAGCTCCTCGACTAAGGCGTCATGGACCAGCCGGTGCCGCTGGATCAGGCGCAGGCCCTCGAACTGGGGCGAGACGAGGACGACCTTGAAGTGGGTCTCCGATCCGGGCGGAACGTTGTGCCCGCCGCTTTCGTTGACCACCTCGAGGTGGTGCAGTTCAAAGCGGGATTGAAGGCGCTCGTTTATCTGCTCTTGAATCGACATCGATACCGTCGAAAACCATCGGGGCGCGCAATTATAGACGAGCCCACGGCTGATGTTGTGCTGCCCGCCAGATCCGATCAGCACGCTCGATGAATCTGTCATGATTTCCGTTACACTTAGCGCCCCTTGCAACCCAGGAGCCTTCGGCCAGATGCTGGCAGTTTTATCCCCGGCGAAAACTTTGGATTTCGCTACGCCCTCCCCCACGCGCAAACACAGCCTGCCCGTCTTGCTCGACGACTCAAAGCTCTTGATCGACGCGCTGCGAACCCAGGCGCCGGCGGATCTGGCGCAGCTCATGAACATGAGCACCAAGCTCGCCGATCAGAATTACCAGCGCTACACCGATTGGCATACCCCCTTCACGTCAGGCAACGCCAAGCAGGCGGCCCTGGCCTTCAAGGGCGACGTGTACCTCGGCATGGACGCGGCCACCTTCTCAGAGCGTGACTTCACCTGGGCCCAGAAGCACCTCCGCATACTGTCCGGCCTGCACGGGATCCTGAAGCCTCTGGACCTCATACAGCCCTACCGCCTGGAGATGGGAACACGACTGAAGACCGGACGCGGCGACGATCTTTACCAGTTCTGGGGAGAGAAGATCACCGACGAGCTGAACGCCGACCTGGCGACGCAGAAGCGCCCGATGCTGATCAACCTCGCCTCCAACGAGTACTTCGACGCGATCGACGCCAGCCGCCTGAACGCGCGCATCATCACGCCCACCTTCAAGGACCTGAAGAACGGGAAGTATCGCTTCATGTCCTTCTTTGCAAAGCGGGCACGGGGAATGATGGCCAGCTATCTGGTTAAGAACCGGGTCAACACGCTCAAGGCGCTGCGCGAGTTCGACTGGGGCGGCTACTACTACTCCGAGGATCTGTCCCGGGGAGACGACTGGGTCTTCCTGCGCGACAAGCCCGCCTGAGCTCGCGACCGGCTAGTCTGGCCGGCCCTCCTCCGACGGCGAGGCAACCAGGTCGGCCAGCTGCGTCTTGCGCAGCGTGACGTGGTCCCGCCTGCGCTTCTTCGCCCGGATGTTGAGCATTTCCACACCGAAGGAGAACGCCATGGCGAAATAGATGTAGCCCTTGGGCGTGTGAATCTCGATGCCTTCGCCCATCAGCGTGAGCCCGATGAGCAGCAGAAACGCCAGCGCGAGCATCTTGACCGTCGGGTGCTCTTCCACGAAGGCGCTGATGGGTCCTGCAGCGACCATCATCACCAGGACCGCAGAGATCACCGCGGCAACCATCACCGGCACCTCGTCCACCAGACCGACCGCCGTGATCACCGAATCCAGAGAAAAGACGATGTCGATCAAGGCAATCTGCATGAGCACCCCCGCGAAGGTCGGCGCCCCGACCCCGCGCTCACCGTGCGCTTCCCCTTCCAGGGCGTTGTGGACTTCCCGGGTGGCTTTGGCCATCAGAAAAGCGCCGCCGAAGATCAGAATCAGGTCACGCCAGGATATCCCCTGGCCCATCACCTCGAACAGGTCCGTGGTCAATTGCATGATCCAGGCGAGCGAGAATAGCAGCAGAATCCGCATAAGCATGGCGAGACCCAGACCAAGCACTCGGCCGCGAGCGCGCTGCTCTGGAGGAAGCCGACCAGTGAGAATCGAGATGAAGATGATGTTGTCGATCCCGAGCACGATCTCGAGGATCGTCAGCGTGACGAACGCGGCCCAGATTTCCGGGTTGGTCAGGAGCTCCACGATCTGCCGTCGGTCGGTTGGGTGACCAACATTGAAGCACAGGACTTCTGACGAAGCACCCGGACCGCAACTTTCCGGTAATATGCTCACCACGCGCACCAACCACAGGGCCCGTCATGGACGAAAACCAGCAAAACGCCATCGAGGCCGCCGTGTTTCGACGCCTGCTCGAGCACCTCGACGAGCGCACGGACGTGCAGAACATCGACCTGATGAACCTCGCCGGCTTCTGCCGCAACTGCCTGTCGAAGTGGTATCGGGCGGCCTGCGAGGATGCAGGGATCACCGTGGACTACGAGTCAGCCCGGGAGCGGGTCTACGGCATGCCGTACGCTGAGTGGAAGTCCCGCTACCAGGCCGAGGCGAGTCCCGAGCAGCTCGCCAGCTTTGAATCCAGCCAGCAGCAGGGCTGACCACGAGAGTGCACGGCCCACTGCACGAGCACTGGCTCAACTGGCGGGGCTTTGTCCTGTTCCTAGCGATCATGCTGGTATTCCGCTCCGCCGTGGCGGACTGGAATCAGGTGCCTTCGGGATCCATGTTTCCGTCCATCTTCGTCGGCGATCGAATCGTGATCGACAAGCTGGCCTACGACTTGAGGGTTCCCTTCACCCACCAGTCCATCGCCAGCTGGAACGACCCGGATCGCGGTGACGTGATCACGTTTACCTCGCCGGAGGACGATCGATTGCTGGTCAAGCGCGTGGTCGGAATTCCTGGAGACACGGTTGCGCTCGCCGACAACCGGCTCGTCGTCAACGGGGAACCTGCCGTTTACGCGGAGCTGACCGACGACGAGAGCAGCGGGCTCGGCGCTAGCGCCGGTATGGAATACGACCTCTTGCGGGAGTCCCTCCTCGGCAGCGAACGGCTGGTGATGGTGCGGAGCACGGGCTCACGCAGCAGCGATCCGCTGCCGCCCACGGTGGTGCCGCCCGGACATTACCTCGTCCTCGGCGACAATCGCGACAACAGCCGGGACTCGCGCAGCATCGGCCTCGTTGCCCGGGACCGGGTTCTCGGCCAGGCCAGGGCAGTCGCGTTTTCTCTGAACTACGATCGCTACTACGTGCCCAGGGCCGACCGGTTTTTTGCCGACCTTCCTTGAGCGGCGCGTCAGCGCCTGAATCGCTTGACGATCAACACGGCGGCGGCACCGGCCAGGCCGAGCACCGCCATCAGCCCGACGAGCAAGGCGCTTGCGCCGAGAAAGCCGAGCAACTCCTCGGTGTCGAGCTCGAGCTCCCGCGCAACCCAGAACAGCGCGAACGCCACCGCAACGGTTCCAAGCAGAATGGTCCGGGCCAGCCGCCCGCGCCTGCGCGATTCCAGCCGCCGCTTTGTGATGGTGTTGCCGAGCTTGGGGCGCCGCTCACCACGTAAAGGTGGCGGCCGCCCTCCGGACCCGCTGGCAAAGATCCTCGACCTACTAGCCGTCAATGGCGAGGAGCTCGACTTCGAAGATCAACGTCGAGTTGGGCGGGATCGAGCCCGCTGCCCGTTCTCCGTAGGCGAGTTCCGGCGGGATGAACAAACGCCACTTCGAACCTACCGTCATGAGCTGCAGCGCTTCCGTCCAGCCCGGGATCACGCGGTTGACGGCGAAGCTCGCCGGCTGCCCGCGGTCCACGGAGCTGTCGAATACGCTCCCATCGATCAGGGTGCCGTGGTAGTGGGTGCTGACCGTGTCCGTTGCCCCCGGGGAAGCGCCTTCTCCGGTCGCGATCACCTCGTACTGCAGGCCCGAAGCCGTCGTGTTGACGCCTTCCCGGCGCTCGTTTTCCTCCAGAAACGCGCGCCCGGCAGCCAGCACGTCCGCCGAGCGGGTGGCAACCGCCTCCTGCTGCTTCTGTGCCAGCGCCGTGATGGCGATCTGGATCTCGGCCTCGGAAAGCCTGCGCTCCCGACCTTGCAGACTGTCCTGAAGGCCGGCCACGAGCGCTTCGTTATTAAGGCTGCCGGCAAACTGGGACTCCAGATTTGTCGCGATGGTGTATCCGATCCCGTAGCTGGCCTGGGCCACCTGATCGTCCAAGGCTAACTCGTCCGCTTCCTCCACCGCGGTGGCATCCGCGATGGCATCCGCGATGGCATCCGCGGGCGTCTCCGCCGCCGAACCCTCACCGACGGGCTGGCAGGCCGAGGCCAGCAGCAAGGCCAGCAAAGATGCGAAATTTCTTGACCAAGTCCTCATGTCGATTCGGCATTCCATCAATTTGGGCTCCCTGGCCCGGTTGCCCACACCCAGACACCGGGTTACATTCCCGCAACAGTAGGCCTGCGGGCATTTAGATAGTCTCGCTGGAGTGGTTTGGGGGAACCACCCAGGAGAATTGGTATCTACAGAAGTAGCAATCAGTTGCGGCACAGTTTGTACCGAAAAAGGGAGGCAGAAGCGAATCTGCCGACCGGAACGACCAGGATCCGCAGACCTTCGCAGCTGAAACACGAAAAATATGAAGGCGAGCGTGCCCACCACACGCCGCGGCTGCGACCCACAATTTCATTCAGGGCAACATCTAATTCACGACATGCGCAAACGTTCTAGAACCTTCTTCGGGTCCCGCTCCATCACGCTCGCAGGCGCCGGGCTCTGCGTCGGGGCCGCCTGGATCGCGTCCATTGCAGCGGCAGAAAACCCGCAGCTGGCGCTGTCGACACCCGCAGAGACGGCCGACCTCCTGTCGCCGCTGGACGTGCACCCGCGCATCAGCCTGACCATCGTCGAGCAGCTACGTCATAATCATTACCTCGAGAAGGATCTGGACGACCAGCAGTCGAGCCACATCTTCGAGAATTATCTCGGCATGCTGGACGGGGCAAAGGTGTACTTTACCGCCGCGGACGTTGCTGCCATGGAGCAGTACCGCTACAAGCTGGACGACGCTTTGGTGCGCGGCAACCTCGTCCCCGCCTTCGAGATCTTCAACCGCTACCAGGAGCGCCTGACGGAACGGCTGGAGTTCCTCCTCGGGGAGCTCGCGCTCGGTCTGGATCAGATCGATTTCACCACCGCAGAGAAGATCGAGATCGAGCGCGAGAACGCGCCGTGGCCGGCGGACGAGGCCGAGCTTGACGCCCTGTGGCGCAAGCGGCTGAAAGCGGCCGCATTGAGCATGAAGCTCAACGGCAAAGCGCTAGACGAGATCCAGACGCTGCTGACCAAGCGGTACGCAAACCGGCTCAAGCAAAGCCGACAGACTAAGAGCGAAGACGCCTTTCAGCTCTACGTGAACGCCTACGCGACCACCTACGACCCGCACACGCAATACTTCTCGCCGCGGACGTCGCAGAACTTCAACATCAACATGTCGCTCTCCCTGGAGGGCATCGGCGCCGTGCTGCGGTCGGAGGACGAGTACACGTCCATCGTCGAGCTCGTTCCCGCCGGACCGGCGGACAAGTCCGGGCTGGTCAAGCCCGCAGACCGGATCATCAGCGTCGGCCAGGGCGAGACGGGGCCGCTCATCGACGTAGTGGGCTGGCGCCTCGACGACGTCGTCGAGCTCATCCGCGGGCCCAAAGGCTCACAGGTGAGGCTCGAGATCATCCCCAGCGACTCGGAGGACGATGCCAGTCGCGTGATCAGCATTACCCGGAACACCGTGAAGCTCGAGGAGCAGGCGGCCCAGAAAAAGCTGCTCACCATGGAGCGCAACGGCCAGACTCAGAAGATCGGGGTCGTCGAGATCCCCACCTTCTACGTTGACTTCAAGGCCATTCAGCAGGGCGATCCCAACTACAAGAGCACCACCCGAGACGTCAGGCTGTTGATCGAGGAGCTCAAAGCGGAAGGCATCGACGGCCTGGTCATCGATCTGCGCAACAACGGCGGCGGCGCCCTGCAGGAAGCCGACTCGCTCACCGGGCTGTTCATCAAGTCCGGACCGACGGTGCAGGTCAAATCGGCCTCGCGGCGGCCCCTGGTCTACTCCGACGACGACAACCGGGCCGTCTGGGACGGCCCCCTCGCGGTGCTGGTCAATCGCCTGTCCGCATCGGCCTCGGAGATCTTCGCCGGCGCGATTCAGGACTACGAGCGCGGCATCATCATCGGCAGCCAGACTTTCGGGAAAGGCACGGTGCAAACCCTGGTGCCCCTGAACCGCGGCCAGCTGAAGATCACGGCGGCGAAGTTCTATCGGGTGTCGGGCCAGAGCACCCAGCACCAGGGCATCATTCCCGACATCGAGTTCCCCGAGATTTACGACGCTGAGCGAATCGGCGAGAGCGCGCTTGACGACGCCATGCCCTGGGACATGATTCAGCCCGCCGTGTACCCCCGTTCGCATCACATTCAGCCGATCCTCGCCGAGCTCAACTCCAAGCACGACGAGCGGGCGGCCGACGACCCGGACTTTCAGTATTTCGAAGCCCTCGCCCAGCGGAGCCGCGAGAACAACCGCCGCACGCATATCTCGCTGAACGAGAAAGAGCGCGAGCAGCAGAAAAAGGACGAGGACAATTGGCGTTTGGACCTGGAGAACCAGCTGCGGCTCGCCAAAGGAGAAGAGCCGCTGGCCTCCCTCGACGACCTGGACGATGTCGAGGTAGACGAGGAGGAAGTCGAAGATCCCACAAGCGACCCAATGGTTCGAGAGAGCGCCAACATTCTGCTCGACTACATCGGCCTTACCCGGCAGATCGCTTACGTGGAAGACATGGAGAGGGCCGCCGGCCCCGCAACGACCATCCAGTAGAGACCGCCTCCCCACACCTCGCCAGCCGCGAATACTGAGAAATATCTGCACACTTTGAGCGCGGAATAGACGTAAACTTCTCCGACCTTTCCGCGGACGTCATCGAGTTTGCTTTCTGACCGGACGCACGATGCCTGAGCTGGCCGTCGACAGCGGCGTTCAGGCTCTCAACGCCCACGCCGTGGCCGTGATGCTCCTCACGGTCAGCGCCCTGTATCTCTTCACCCGCGAGCGCATACCGATGGAGGTGACCAGCGTCGGCCTGCTCGCCATCCTCGCGGTGGGGTTCTCGATCTTTCCGTTCCCGGGGGTGGAACCCACCGACTTCTTTCACGGGTTTGGCCACGAGGCCCTGATCGCCGTCTGCGCGCTGATGGTGGTCGGCCAAGGCCTCGTTCGAACCGGCGCCCTGGAACCCGTGGGCCGGATGCTCGGCAGGATCTGGAGCCGCGCTCCGTTCCTGTCGTTTCTGATCACGCTCATCGTGGGTGCGGTGCTGTCAGCCTTCGTGAACAACACGCCCATCGTGGTTCTGCTGCTGCCGATACTCATCAGCGTCTGCCTGCGAACGTCGTCGTCGCCCTCCGGCATCCTCCTGCCCATGGGCTTCGCAACCCTGGTGGGCGGCATGGCCACCACCATAGGCACCTCCACCAACCTGCTGGTGGTCAGCGTGGCCAACGACCTGGGGCTTGAGCGCTTCGGCATGTTCGACTTCGCAATGCCCGCCGCGGTCGCGGGCTGCGTCGCTCTAGTGTACCTGTGGCTGATCGCCCCAAGAATGCTGCCCGAGCGAGCCATCGGGTTGGAGAACGCAGCGCCCAGGCTTTTCGAGGCGGGACTGCACCTGGGAGAGAACTCGCCAGCCGTAAACCTGACGCTGGCGGAGGTCAAGGCAATGACCGGGGGCGAGATGCAGGTAATTCGAATCCGCCGCGGCGATGCATACCTGGTGCCTCTGCCCGACGCGCACCTGCGCGCGGGAGACATCCTGCGGGTAAGGGATACGCCTCAACAGCTCAAGTCCTACGAGGACGTGTTGAAAGCACAGCTTTTCTCCGGCGATCACGAGGTAGACGAGGACCATCCGCTCTCGGCCGGGAACCAGATGCTCGCCGAGGTGGCGGTGGTTCGCGGATCCACCCTGGACCGCACCAATCTGCGGTTCGCCCGCTTCCTGTCGCGCTACCAGCTGGCCGCGCTGGCCCTGCACCGGGCCGGAAAATCCGTGGAGCGGCCCACCGAGGAGATCGAGGACGTCATCCTCCAGCAGGGCGACATCCTGCTGGTGCAGGGCGCGCGCGATCAGATCGCGGCGCTCAAACGCAGTACCGAATTTCTGGTTCTGGACGCATCCGTCGACCTGCCGCACACGTCCAAAGCCCCGCTTGCGCTCACCATCGTCGCCGGCGTGGTGGCTGCGGCCGCCTTCGGGATCATGCCGATCGCCGTGAGCGCCACGGCCGGCGCGGCCCTGTTGCTGCTCACGCGATGCCTCAACCTGGGAGCGGCCATCCGGGCGATCAGCCCTTCGGTGTTCTTCATCGTCGTGGCGAGCCTCGCCCTTGGCCAGGCCCTCATCGCCACGGGGGCGACGGACTACGTCACGTCGCTTTTCTTGAGCGCGACCCGGGGCGCTTCGCCCACCGTCATCCTCTCGGCGCTCATGCTGCTGCTGGCCGTGCTCACCAACATGATCTCGAACAACGCGGCGGCCGTCATCGGCACGCCCATCGCCATCGGGATCGCCGGCCAGCTGGGGCTGCCGGCTGAGCCGTTCGTGCTCGCGGTGCTGTTCGGCGCCAACATGAGCTACGCCACGCCCATGGCCTACAAGACCAACCTGCTGGTGATGAGCGCCGGCAACTACAGCTTCGCCGACTTCGTAAGGGTGGGCGTGCCGCTGACCATCATCATGTGGCTCACGCTGACCTGGGTGCTGAGCACCATGTACGGCCTGTGAGCACCGCGGCGGCAGGCACGATGCCCAGGGCGCAGCCCGGGTGCGCGTCGACCGTCCTTCAGCTCGCCTCGCGGACCAGGTTGTTCAGCACGTACTGAAGGATCCCCCCGCTTCTGAAGTAGGCGATCTCGTTCTCGGTGTCCAAACGGCTCCGCACCGTCACGCGTCTAGCATCCGTCCCGCTCTTGATCACCAGCTCGATGTCCTGACGGGGCGAGATCTCGTTGACGCCGTCGGGCAGCCGAACGTCCACGATCTCCTCTCCCGAGAGATCGAGTGAAGCGCGGCCCTCGCCCTCGCGGAACTGCAGCGGCAGCACCCCCATGCCGATCAGGTTTGATCGATGGATGCGCTCGAAGCTCTCCGCAATCACGGCTTTGACCCCCAGCAGCCGGGTCCCCTTCGCGGCCCAGTCCCGGCTCGACCCCGTGCCGTATTCCTTCCCGGCGATCACGACCAGAGGGGTGCCTTCGCCCTGATAGCGGACCGCCGCATCGTAGATGCTGACCTGGTCACCGGACGGGATATGCCTGGTGTATCCCCCTTCGACCCCCGGGACCATCTCGTTGCGGATACGGATGTTGGCAAACGTGCCGCGCATCATGACCTCATGATTGCCGCGACGGGAGCCGTAGGAGTTGAAGTCCGCCACATCCACAGCGTGCTGCTGCAGGTACTGACCGGCCGGGCTGTCGGGCTGAATGGCACCGGCGGGGGAGATGTGGTCGGTGGTCACCGAGTCGCCCAGCAAAGCCAGGATTCGAGCATCCGACACCTCCGCCGACTGATCGAGGTCGCCGCCCACGGTGAAGAACGGCGGTTGCTTGATGTACGTGGAGTTCTCCCACACGTACGTGCCCGATTCCGTGACGTCGATGGCGCGCCAGGCCTCGGGGCCGGTAAACACGTCCGCGTACTGACGGTCGAACATCTCCGCTGAGACCTGGGCCACCACCTCGGCGATTTCCTGGTTGCTGGGCCAGATGTCCCGGAGAAAGACCTCGTTGCCCGCATCGTCCACAGCGATGGGGTCGCTGGTCAGATCGATGCGCGTGGTGCCCGCGAGGGCGTAGGCGACAACCAGCGGCGGTGACGCCAGCCAATTTGTCCTGACTTCCTGGTGCACGCGGCCTTCGAAGTTACGGTTGCCCGAGAGCACGGAGCTCACCACCAGATCTCCCTGGTTGATGGCGGCCGAGATGTGATCCGGCAACGGCCCGGAATTTCCGATGCAGGTGGTGCAACCGTAGCCCACCAGATTGAAGCCAAGGGCGTCCAGGTCGTCCTGAACGGCCGTCTTCTCCAGGTACTCGGTGACCACCTTCGAACCCGGCGCCAGCGACGTCTTCACCCACGGCTTGACCTTGAGGCCGCGCGCGAGCGCCTTTCGCGCGACCAGGCCGGCGCCCAGCATGACCGCCGGGTTCGAGGTGTTGGTGCAGGAGGTAATGGCGGCAATGACGACATCGCCGTGGCCCAGGTCGTAGTCGGTACCCGGGACCGGGACGCGAACGTCCGTCCCGCTTGCACGGCCCTGCAGCTCCAGGGCCTCATCGAAAGCCTTGCCCAGATCCCGCATCGCGACGCGATCCTGCGGTCGCTTGGGCCCCGCCAGGCTCGGCACCACGGCGTCCAGATCCAATGCAAGCACATCGGTGTAGGTCGACTCGGGGGTGTCCGCATCGCGCCACATGCCGTTGGCCCGGGCGTAGGCCTCGACCAGCTCAACGGTTTCGGCCGGTCGGCCCGAAAGCTCGAGATAGGCGATGGTCTCGCGATCGATCGGGAAGAAGCCACAGGTGGCGCCGTACTCGGGGGCCATGTTGGCGATCGTCGCCCGGTCGGCCAGCGGGAGCTCATCCAAACCTTCCCCGAAAAACTCGACGAACTTGCCGACCACACCCCGCCGCCGGAGCATCTCGACCACGGTAAGCACAAGGTCCGTGGCGGTGATACCGTCGCGCAGCTTGCCGGTCAGCCGGAACCCGATCACCTCGGGAATCAGCATCGAGATCGGTTGTCCCAGCATGGCGGCTTCCGCCTCGATTCCGCCAACGCCCCAGCCCAGCACGCCGAGCCCGTTGATCATCGTCGTGTGGCTGTCGGTGCCGACCAGGGTGTCGGGATAAGCCACGCTGCGCCCGTCCTCGTCCCGGGTCCAGACGGTTTTCGCGAGGTATTCCAGGTTCACCTGATGACAGATCCCGGTGCCGGGCGGAACCACGCGGAAATTGTCGAAGGCTTTCTGGCCCCAGCGCAGAAAACGGTAACGCTCGGTGTTGCGCTGCATCTCCAGCGCGACGTTTTCCGCGAAAGCCGACTCGGTTCCGAAGCTGTCGACCATCACGGAGTGGTCGATGACCAGGTCGACGGGGGAGAGCGGGTTGATGATCGTCGGATCCAGGCCGGCAGAGACCACCGCGCTGCGCATAGCGGCCAGATCGGCCACCGCCGGCACGCCCGTGAAGTCCTGCATGAGCACCCGGGCCGGGCGGTAGGCGATCTCCTCGGCGGCCGCGGCGCTGCTCGCCCAGTTAGCCAGCGCAGTGATGTCCTCTACCTTGACCGTGTTGTCATCCTCGAATCTCAGCAGGTTTTCTAGGAGGATCTTCAACGACATCGGCAGCTTCTCGACATCCCCCGCCCCCGCCGACTGCGCTTCCGGCAAGCTGAAGTAGTCGTATTGCCTGCCGCCTACGGTCAGCGTCCTGCGGGTCTTGAAGGTATCTAAGCTCATGGCTGCCTCGCTAATTCTTTTCGGTGCCCGGAAAAAGGGGCGGTATTGTACTCATTACCCGGATCCTGGGCAGTGCTTTGTGGGGTAGCCGGGCGGGGCATCCACCCGCTGGGCCCAGGTCTGTTACTCTGGGGTCAGGAGCGAGCGGGGAGACTGCCTGTATGAACGTCCACTGGCGCTGCTTTTGCGGCGCAGTGACCTACGAAGCCGAGATCGATCCGGACCGTGTGCTCATATGCCACTGCACCGATTGCCAGAACCACTCGGGCAGCGCTTACCGCGTCGTGGCCGGGGTGGTCGATGACACCTTCCGGTTGCTCACCGGCGAGCTGAAGTCTTTCGAGAAAGTTGCCGACAGCGGCTCGGTCCGCTCGCGGACCTTCTGCCAAGAATGCGGCACCAACATCTATGCCTGCACCATCGGGGAGGGGACTGGTTTCTTTGGTCTGCGGCTGGGCACCATCAACCAGCGTGCCGAGCTGACGCCGAAGCTCAGAGTCTGGTGTCGCTCGGCGCTGCCGTGGTCGGACGACCTGTCCGGACTACCGACCTTTTCAGCCCAGCCGGATCTCGACGCCCTGGACGAGATCGTCCATCCGAGCTGATCCCAGATCCCCGGCGGTCAATCGTCTGCGACGGCCCGCGGTTCGAACAGATCGTACCCGCATTGCCAGCAAAAGGTCGCTTCCCTGGAGTGACCTTCCGCAGAGCAGCCTGGACACGTCCGCGTGTTCATCGCGCGGCGTGAAGCTTCGCTGAGTTCCAGGGTCACGATGCCGGTGGGCACGGCAATGATGCCGTAGCCCATGATCATGACGAGGGACGCGACCGCCTGGCCCAGCGGCGTCTGCGGGGTGATGTCGCCGTACCCGACGGTGGTCATGGTGACCACCGCCCAGTAGATGCTGCGCGGGATGCTGGTAAAGCCGTTCGCCTCCCCCTCGATGAGATACATCAGGGAGCCGAAGATGATGACGAGTGCCGCCACCGATGAGATGAAAACAATGATCTTCCGGCGGCTGGCCCGCAGGGCCTGGGTCAGCAGCTCCGCCTCGCCCACGTAGCGCATCATCCGCAGTACCCGGAAGACCCTGAGCACCCGCAGTACCCGGATCACGAGCAGGTACTGGGTACCGGCGAAAAAGATGCTCAGGTAGGTGGGAATGATGCCGAGCAGGTCGACGATTCCGTAGAAGCTGCGCGCATAGCGGCCGGTGTCCTCGATACACCACAGGCGCAGCGCATACTCCACCGTGAAGAGGATGGTGAAACACCACTCCACTGCGTAAAGCAAGTCGTGGTACTCGTTGTGAATCGCCCCAACGGAGTCGAGCATCACGGCGAGAACGCTCAAGAGGATACAAACGATGAGGCCCACGTCGAACGCCTTTCCGGCGGGCGTGTGGGCCTCGAAGATGATGACCCGCACCGTATCTCTATCGAGCGCCATGGAGCGTATTAAACCACGGCGCGTCGTCGGGTCAGCAAGCTGGGGTCAGTGTACTTTCACCTCGATGGTGCGGGGCTTTTCCTTCTCCCTCTTGGACACGACCAGATAGAGAACGCCCTCCTTGGAAGTGGCCGAGATATGGTCCTCGTCCACGTTTTCGGGCAGACGGAAGCTGCGGCTGAAGCGCCCGTACTGTCGCTCCACGCGGTGGCGCTTGCCATCGGTGTCCTTCTCGACATTGCGTTCTCCGGTCACCGTCAGCACGCCATCCTTGACCGAAACGGCGACGTCGTCCCGGGCAACTGCCGGGATCTCGACGTCGATCCGGTACTCGGTCTCCGTCTCAGAGATGTCAACGGGCGGCAACCACTCCGAACGAGCGATGTGCTCACTGGGCACCGCGGCCACGTTGGTGAAGAAATCGTCGAATTCCCGCCAGGGGTTCCATCGGACAATGCTCATTTCAATTGGCTCCTAACCACTCGTTTCATTCAGCGTCCCCGTTAGATGGGCGCTGAAAGGGAAATAAAAAGCCCTTGAAATGAGAAAATTAGTCCCCAGCCACGAAAAAAATCTTGCGCGTCAGGCCGCTACTCCTGCTTGACGATGTGATAGGCGGTTTCGGCCGCGCAGTCCACGCCCTGAGCGGCGAACTTGGGGGGCAGAAGCTCAGTGCGGGAACTCTCCAGCGGCACGATGCTGCAGCGCGCCCCGAAGTGGGAAACTACTTCCTCCGGCAGTACCGAGAATGGCGGGCCCGCGACCAGGTTCTGATCGTACTCCAAGGTGACGAGCAGGATGTCCGTGCGGTCGGGAACGACCCGGAGCAGGTGGTCGACGAACCGGGCGCGCATCTTAGGCGGCAGCGCGATCAGCGCGCCCCGATCCAGGACGGCCCGGGCGGCCGACAGATCGGCGGCGGTCAGAGCGAAGAAGTCACCGCAGAGAATGTCGGTTCGCGGCCCACGGTAGCGGACCAGCCGGTCCGAATCCTCCCGCTCATAGGGCTCCCCGGCCTCCTCGAAGTAGGCTTCGATGGCCAGGTCTGCCAGTTCGATCCCCAGACCTTGATGGCCCTGGCCCAGCAGCCAACGCAGGTCGTCACTCTTGCCGCACATCGGAACGAAAACGGTGGAGCCGTGCTCCAGCCTGAGCCCGCTCCAATGCCTCTCCAGCAGTGGGTTCGGGGCGCTCTGGTGCGTGCTGACCGGCCGCCAGGGCCGGCGGTCTCGCCAGAAGCGGATTTGCATCGTTTTTCTTCTGGACCGTCGAGCGCCGCGCGCCCGGCGGTGGTTCTCTCCCTCTTGGCAGCATTCTGGCCAATGCGGTCGCTGGCGGCAACCATTTTGCGTCCTCCCACCGGAATCTAGAGGTGGCCAGGGGTCCCGCGCTGGCCTCCAACGGGGTGCGGATTGGACATCGACCCGGGCCGCCTCTAATCTAACTGATGCCCTGCAGACGCGACCCGGAATGCCCTTTCACATGATGAAGCTGATCGAAAACATCGAACGGTGGGTGGTTCTCGGGCTCCTCGTGCTCATGCTGCTAGTGGTCGTGGCGAGCTCCGTTGAGCTGGCCATCGTGATCGCGGAAGCCGCCTTGCAGAACCGGCTCGCAGAGGAGCCGGGGTACCTCATTCTGGACATCAACGAGCTGCTGGGCATCTTCGGCTTCTTTCTGCTCGTCCTGATCGGGCTGGAGCTGCTGGCTAGCGTCAAAATGTATCTGGAGGACGACATCGTCCACGTCGAGCTCGTGATGCTGATCGCTCTGATCGCCGTGTCGCGCAAGATCATCGTGATCGACTACGAGAAAATAGACGGTCTGACCGTCGTGGGCATCGCTGCGCTGGTGCTCGTGCTTTCGGTGGGCTACTACCTCATGAAACGCAGCCACGAAGAATCTTGAAGGCGCCATCAATTTCAGCTCCCGCGATCCTGCTGGCTTTGCTCATCGGCCTGCCCTTGGCCTCGGCGGCGGCCCCTGGCGACCTCGAGGGAACTCCCGGCACCTCGAATGGCGACGGCTCCGCCCCCGACGCCGGTGAGGCCGAACCACCAGCCACGAAAGTCGACGATCTGCACGCATCGACGGCGGGAATGATCGACGCCGCCGTGCGCCAATTCGATTCGTTCTTCTTTACCGAGGCCCAGGAGACCTTCGAGGAGGACCGCAATCGTCTGCGGCTGAGGCTGGACACCGACTACATCGAGCACCACGGCTGGGAGTTCTCGCCCCGGGTAAAGGTCAACTTTAATCTTCCGGGACTCAGCGAGCGCGTCCGCCTGGTCGTCAATGACGCCGGTAGCGACGAAGAGGACCAGGGCGTCGAGCTGGAAGACGACGAGAACGACATCGCTCTGCGCTGGGTCGCCCGCAAGGGCAAGAAGACGGGCATCAGCATCGATGGTGGCGTGAGCGTTCGAGGCGGGAAGGTCGATCCCTTCGTCCGTCTGAACACCAGCTACAAATACCGCATCTCGGAGCGGTGGCGTGGGCAGGCGACCAATCGCCTTTATTACCTCGCCAGGAACGGCTGGCGCGACGACCTGCGCATCTACTTCAACCGGCCCATCGGCGAGCGTTTCCTGTTCCGGTCCCGTTCGCGCCTGGAGTACTTCGAGGACAAGGATGCGAACCCCCAGCTCGAGCAGAAATTTTCGCTTTTCCAGAACATCAACGATAAGTCAGCCATCGCGTACGAGGCGATCTGGCGCCAGGAAACCGCCGAGGACTCTTTATTCGATGACGAGGAGATCCTGGTCGCGCCCAAGGACAAGTACCAGCAGGTGAAGCTGCGCATTCGCTACCGACGCAACCTGTGGCGGCCATGGATGTTCGTCGAGTTCTGGCCCGTGGTCGGCTGGGTGGAGGAGCGCGACTGGGACACCGTCCTGGGTGCCCGAGTGCGACTGGAGATCAACTTCGGCTGGCACTCCGGCACGAAGCTCGATGAGTAGAAGCGGGCCCGGGCGCGCCGCCATCCTCACCCTCGTCGCGGCCATAGCCAACCTCACCGCGTGCTCCCGATCGGTGACCGAGGTCGATCTGATCATGTCCGAGTTGCCAATGGAGCAGGCAATCGCGCGCAAGATCGCGGACCTGGTTGACGAGGATTCCGGCCTCAAGGTCAATCTGATCCCGCCGCCCGAGGATTCCAGGTCTGTGCTCGACGCCCTCGAGCAGGGTTACGGCGACATCGCGTTCGCGCCGAATACCAACCAGCATCGCGACACAATCACGACGATCATGCCCATCTACCCCGCCGTGCTCCACGTGGGCTCCATCGCCGATCGCGCTGACGGCAGCCTGGAGGAGCTGCTGGACGGCGCCAAGGTATTCGCCGGGCCGCCGGGATCGATTCCCCGCCAGATCGGGGAGCGGATCGTCAGCGGGCTGCAGCTCGACAACGGCGCGTCGTTCACGGCCGATCAGGATGCCGCGCCGGACGTCATCATCCTGTTCGCACCCATCGACCGAAATCGGGTCATGGGCAACCCGAATCTCGATAACCTCAAGCTGTTCTCCTTCGGTGAGCCCGGTGAGTCCGGGCTGGGTTCCATCGTCGATCGGACGGTGTTGCTGAACCCCACGCTTCGGCCTTTCGTCATCCCGGCAGGCACCTATGGGGCGCTCACGCCCGAACCCGTGGTGACGTTCGCCGTCGATACGCTGCTGGTTGCCAGGGAAGACCTCGACGAGACGCTGGTGTTTGATCTCTTCGAGGAGTTTCTCCGCCTGCGGCCGGCGCTGTTCAGCAAGCGACCGGAGCTGTTTCAGCCCATCGGCGACGATGTTGCCCGCGCCCACTGGACCTTCAGCCTCCACCCCGGCGCGCTAGACTACCTGCAGCGCGACGAGCCTTCCCTCATCGAGCGTTATTCGGGCGTCGCGGAGGTGCTCGTCACGCTGCTGGTCGGCATGGTGAGCGGCGGGTTCGCCATCCTGAAAATCTACCAGGTCCGTCGAAAGAATCGGATTGACGCCTTCTATACGGACGTGATTCGAATCCGAGACTCGGTCGCCGACGATGCGGGAAGCGAGGAACGGGCGGCCGCATTGGCGCATCTGCGGTCCTTGCGCGAGCGGGCTTACGAGATGCTCGTAGACGAGCAGCTGGCAGCCGACACCAGCTTTCTGATATTCGTGCTGCTGACTAATGATGCCATCGCGCAGATCGGCTCCGGGGAGGGTCAGACCTCGGCCTGACCAGGCACCCGAGCAGACCGGACGCGGACGCCCGCCCGTTCAAACCCGAAAAACAGGCAGGAGAACCTAATGGAATATGCACGTCCCGAACTGATCGAGGAACCCGCGGCGCTCGCAGAGCGGCTGGGCAAGGCCAATTTGCGGATCGTTGACGCCACCGTTTTCTTGGTCCCCGGACAGCATGGCTACCGGGCCGAGAGCGGGGCCGAAAGATTCGATCAGGGACACATACCCGGCGCCGTGTTCATGGACCTCATTGACGCCTTCTCCGACACCACCACCGGCCTCGGCTTCAGCCTGCCGGACCCGGGCATCATCGCCGACGGGCTCGGCCGCCTGGGCATCTCCAACGACAGCGAGGTGGTCGTCTACTCCACCGGCCATCTCATGTGGGCAACCCGGGCATGGTGGCTCTTGCGCTACGTCGGCCATCAGCGGGCGTCGGTGCTCAACGGCGGGTTCGATGCGTGGCGCGCTCTGGACCTGCCGGTCGACACCGGCACGACGGCGCTGGCCGAGGCGGCTTACCAACCCCGCCCGGTCCCCAGCTTGTTCACCGACCTGGGGGGGATGCTCCGGGCCATGGACGAGCCCGGTGTCTGCACGGTCAACGCGCTCTCAGCCGAGGTGTATGCGGGCACAGGCGCGATGAGCTACGGCCGGCCAGGGCACATCCCGGGCAGCGTGAACGTGCACTACGAGGATCTGCTCGCCGACGGGCGCTTCAAGCCCGCGGGAGCACTGTCGGATGCACTGCAGGCCAAGGGGGTGCTCGACGCCGACCGTGTGGTCACCTACTGCGGTGGGGGCATCGCCGCCACCTTGGATGGGTTCGCCTGCCAGCTCCTCGGTCGCGACGACGTGGCGGTCTACGACGGGTCCATGTCAGAGTGGGCAAGGGACCCCTCGTTACCCCTCACCGTCGGCGAGGCCCCCTGATGGACGGGCAACGGGCCAGGCCTACGCCCGACCCGGCTGCCCTCAGTCCCAAGCCACGCCGAGAGAGAGCAAGCGGTCATCGAGCCTCACCGGCTCCCCGTGATGGCTCGTCAGCCAGCGGGCGCCTTCTCTGTCGAACGCGACCAGCCCGTCGAGAAAGTCCACATCGACATCCCGCACGCTCTGCCCCAGCAATCGGTCGCGAACGAGGTGGAGAGTCATGTCGTGGGAGACGCACACGTCGAGCCGGCGTGCCCCGGACATGCCGGCGAGCTTTTCGGTCATGAGACGGACCACCAGCGCGGCGGCGAGCCGCGACGGCATCAAGGCATCCTGCGGGACCTCACCGGAAAACCAGGCCTCGAGGAACGGAACCATTCCGCCCGCAGCCTGCATGACCTGCCACATCTTCATCTGGTCGAGCGCGTAGAAGACGCCGAGCGCTTCGACGGGGCGATGCCGTGTCACCTCCCCGCCGGTGGACGCGTAACCAGCCAGCACGAGCTCCGCCGTTTCCATGCATCGCTCCGGCGGGCTGGCATAGGCGCGCACCGTCAGGCCCTCGGGCAATCGTTCCCCAAGCCGTCGCGCCAGCTCACGTCCTTCCTCCGTGAGCGGATTGGCCAGATCGTGCCGCCCCGGCGCGAACTCCCGAGCCGAGTGGCGCATCAGCACGACGGCGCTCTCCACACCGTCCTCGAAGAGGTTGTTAAGGAGCTCTACTGTGGCATCGCCAGGTGCGGTCACTGGATTCCCCCCTGTCAAATAGCGCCATGTAACCTTCTGTATTAGTATCGAATTCTTACGCCCTTTAATAGCTAATCGCGAATTTCACCGTACCGCTCGGCCGTCGGGCGCCAGTCATCCAGGGGGAAGCAATGGATCTAGGCATCTCGGAGCGCGTCAAACCGCTCATCGAAGACATCAATCAATACATTCAAGACTACGTGGTGCCCAACGAGCGCGCGTACGCCGAGCAGGTCGATGCGGGCGGCCGCTGGACCGAGACCGAAGCCATGGAGGAGATGAAGGAGAAGGCCAAGGAGCGCGGCCTGTGGAACTTCTTTCTTCCCGACAGCGAGCGCGGTTCCGGACTCAACAACCTCGACTACGCGCACGTCGCCGAAGTCCTCGGCCGCTACCCGCTCTCCTCGGAAGCCATGAACTGCGCCGCGCCCGACACCGGCAACATGGAAGTAATCGAGCGCTACGGCTCCGAGCAGCAGAAAGAGGAGTGGTTGCAGCCGCTGCTGGACGGAAAGATGCGCTCGGCATTCGCGATGACCGAGCCCCAGGTCGCTTCCTCGGATGCCACCAACATCTCCCTGGAAGCGAGGCTCGAGGGAGACGAGTGGGTGCTCAACGGCGAGAAATGGTGGACCTCGGGCATCGGCGACCCGCGCTGCAAGATCATGATCGTGATGTGCGTCACCGAGCCCGACGCGCCGCGCCACTCGCGACAGTCGCAGATCCTCGTTCCGGTTGAGACCGACGGCGTGGAGGTGCTGAAGATGATGCACGTCTTCGGCTACGACGATGCGCCCCACGGCCACGGCCACGTGCGGTTCACCGACGTCCGGGTACCCAAGGACAACATCATCCTGGGATCAGGGCGCGGCTTCGAGATCGCCCAGGGCCGTCTGGGTCCGGGACGGATCCACCACTGCATGCGCTCCATCGGCGTCGCCGAGCGGGCGCTGGAGCTGATGTGCCGCCGCGCGCTGTCCAAAGAGGCGTTCGGCAAGCCCATCGCCGATCTCGGCGGCAACTACGACAAGATTGCCGATGCGCGCATCAACATCGAGATGGCCCGGCTGCTCACGCTGAAGGCGGCCTACATGATGGATACCGTGGGCAACAAGATCGCCAGGAGCGAGATTGCGCAGATCAAGGTGGCGGTGCCCAACATCGCGCTGCGAGTGATCGACGACGCCATACAGATCCATGGTGGTGCGGGGGTTTCCCAGGTATTTCCTCTGGCCAAGATGTGGGCGGGACAGCGCACGCTGCGTCTCGCCGACGGCCCTGACGAGGTTCACCGCCGCGCGGTTGCCCGGCTCGAGCTCGGCAAATATCCCGACAAAGACCCCATCCGCACGGACGTTTGGTAGGAGGCGACAGTCATGGGCCGACTGGATGACAAGGTAGCCGTCATTACCGGGGCGGGCCGCGGCATCGGCCGCGAGATCGCGCTGATGATGGCCGGCGAAGGTGCGAAGATCGTCGTCAATGATCTCGGCGGCAACATGGACGGGACCGGGACCGGGATGATCGCCGACGACGTGGTGGCCGAGATTCGCGCCGCAGGCGGCGAGGCCGTCTCGAACACCGCATCCGTTACCGAGGTCGCTGGCGGCGAGAGCCTTCTGCAGTCAGCCCTGGACGCGTTCGACGCCATGGACATCCTGGTCAACAACGCGGGGATCTTGCGCGACCGGACCATCTTCAAGATGGAGGAGGCGGACTGGGACGCCGTGCAGGCCGTGCACCTGAAAGGCCACTACTGCTGCACCCGCCCCTTCGCGCGCTACATTCGGGAGAACAACCGCACCGGTTGCAGAGTCCTCAATTTCTCGAGCGTGTCCGGCCTGTACGGCAATTTCGGTCAGGCCAACTACGGCGCGGCCAAGGCGGGCATCGCCGGGTTTTCCCGGGTGCTGGCTCTGGAGCTCGCCAAGTACGGCTGCACCGTGAACACCATCTCGCCCGGCGCGCTCACCCGCATGACCATCCCGTTGCGCGAGGCGCGCGGCGAGGCGGTGAAGGAGGAGGAGATCAGCGAGGGCGGGCCGCAGCACATCGCCCCTATCTGCGTGTGGCTTTCTACGGAAGCGGCGGCCGGGATCACATCCCAGATTTTCCACACCGCCCGGGGCGGGGTCGGCATCATGCAGCAGCCCCGAGTCATCAAGCAGTACCACAAGACGGGCGGCCTGTGGACCCTCGACGAGCTGGACCGCGTCGTTCCCGAGCTGGTCGCCGCCCGGGAGGCCAACGAGGCCGCAGCCAAAGAATCCGGACAGCCCATCGAGGTCTGAACCTCGCCAATCCGCAAGCGGCCGGTCCGCCGGCCGCTCACAACTCTCCCCGAACTTGCCACAACGTGGCCACAACTCGCCCGCTCGCGTGTGACACCATACGTCCTGACTCTCAAATCCCCAGACTGTAGTGACCGAGGAGGGTTTCCCGATGGGAATGCAGCGAGCCATGATCGTCGTCATCGTAGTAGCCCTGGCGTCCGCGACGGCTAGCAACGCCTACGCTGGCAAAATCGTCAGCTGGGTGGACGCAAATGGTGTGACCCAGTTCACAGATGCCGGCCTTGCCAATGGCCAGAGGAACGTGGTGAGCGTGGCCACCTCGAACACGCCCTCCCGCTCCGTCCCGAAGGAGGTCACCCCCGAACCCGAGCAGAGCACACCCACCATCGCCCGGTCGGGCGCTGGTGAGACATCGGGCAAGAAGAGCGGCCTGCGAGGCTACCGCAGCAGCTGGGCGCGCGACCCGGACCGCTACAAGAACCTCGACTGACGAGCAGACGTTGCGCTGATCCGCCTGGCAGACGCCCTGAATTTCAGAAGTAGTAGGCCCAGCGAGCGTAGACGCGCGTTCCCCCACCCACCGTCAGCCGCGCACCGTCCGGACCCGCGACCACAGGAACCCCTCCAAACTCGTCTCCTGAGCCGCCCAGCGGCTCGACGACTCCGATCTCGAGACGCTGGTTTTCCCCCGGGTCGAAGTTGATCTGCGTCTGCAAAAGCATGCTGCCGTCGTTGAGATTTGCAATGAGGGTCAGGGTCTGAACCAGCAGGGGATGCCACTGATAGGTTCCGCCACCAGCCAGATAATCGCGCATGAGGTTGAACAGCTCCCCGCGCCCGAGCCGGTCCAGCAACGGCGCCGGGAGCGCTTCGACGGACTCCGGCAGATGCGACACGCCAAAGCCGTTGTGAAAGTACTCGGCGAAGACGTAGGTGAGCCTTCCAGCCAGCTCCAGGCTGTAGTCGAGGTTGATCACGCCGCTAACCCTGACGTCTCCGTCCTGAAGGTGGGTAGCGACCATGTCCGAGCGCAGCATCGCCCCCTTAACCGGATACCTGACGCCCACTCCGTACACCTGGTCGCGATAGTGCTTCGCGGCCAGCAGCTCGACCTCGGCACCCCCAAGAAACCCGCGCCATTTGCCGGCGAGGCTCCCCGCCTGTCCCGTGAAGTCGCCGGCCTCGTCGCGCCGGCCCACGGCGAGCACCTCCAGGTCGCTACCATCGGCGAACAGGCGCTCGATCAGCAGAAGGTCGTCGCCAGCCTTGTAGTCCCGGTCCACCGCGGTGGGCGCGAACGGGTTGAACAGATCCATGGGCCGGAACACGAGCCCGGCGCCCCAGCTCACCGCCTGCCGGCCGACGGTAAAAGCCCAGTCTCCGCCCTGGAGCTCCAGGGCGAGACGGTCCAGGCGGTGAAACGAGCGGTGCCGATCACCGTCTTCAATCTCCCAGGTCAGGTCCATCAACCGACGGTCGTCTCCTCCGGGAGACTGTTCCAGAACGGTGCCCGGCGCCGAGGGGAAGTTAAGGGAGTCCCCGGTCACCAGGGTGGTCGAGTGCTCCACCTGCAGCGAGATCCCGGAGAACGCCTCGCGGAACATCAACCGAAGGTCGTAGTTCTGGTCGTAAGCGGGCGTGCCGTCGAGGTTCCGCTGCAAATCGTGCTCTGGCAACGCGGCCGCCGTGCCGAACCATTTGACCCGGACGGAGAAGTCCGACTGCGCCGCGCTCGAGGCCGCCCAAAGCCCGAAACAGGCGCTTATCACCCAGCTTTTAGGCCGGCGCCACATTGGCGCTGTCCTGCACGATCGCTCCGTCACGTAACCCGACCTGACGCCCTGCGTAGCCCATCACCATGGGGTCGTGGGTCGCGGCAACGATGGTCACCCCCCGGGCCCGATTGAGGCGGCGCAGATAATCGAGCAGCTCCCTGGTGGTGGCCGAGTCCAGGTTGGCGCTCGGCTCGTCCGCCAAGAGCAGTACAGGCTCTGTGACGATGGCCCGGGCGACTGCCACCCTCTGCTGCTGACCGCCGGAGAGCTCTCCCGGACGTCTCTTCTCCAGCTCGCCGATGCCAAGCGCCTCGAGCGCCCCGCGGGCTCGCGCTGCCCGCTCCGCGCCGGGCACCCCCTGCAGCTGCATGATGAACTCCACGTTCTCTATGGCAGAGAGTACGGGAATGAGGTTGTAAGACTGAAACACGAAGCCGATCTTGCGCAATCGCAGATCCGAAAGCTGGCTCTCGCTCAGGGATCCGAGCTCCACGCCGTCCACTTCGACGCTACCCGCGGTAGGCCGATCCAGGCCGCCAATGATGTTGAGCAAGGTCGACTTTCCAGACCCCGAGGGTCCCGCGAGGGTCACGAACTCGCCCTTGCCCACCTCGAAGTCCACCCCGCTGAGCGCATGCACGGGGACCGAGTCATCCTGGTACGTCCGGGACACCCCGACGCAGCGCACTACCGCTTCAGCCATATCTTCATTACCTCCGCAACGCGTCCAGTGGACCGATCAGCACGGCGCGCCAAGCCGGGTACAGGCTCGCAAGCAGACCGAAGGCAAGGCTCATGACCGCGACCAGTACAACATCCCCGAGCAAAAGCCTTGGCACAAGCACGCTGCGCATACCAAACAGCTCCACCCCGGCCGCCCATTCGGTCAGATCGATTCCGTCGCTCAGCCACAGAACCAGCAGAAACCCGACGCCCAATCCCAAAGCCACGCCCGCCGCCATGATCAACGTTGACTCCAGGACCACCTGCAGCACCACCGAGCCAGGACGCATCCCGACGGCCCGCAGCATGCCGAACTCGCTGACCCGTTCCATCACCGCGGTGATCAGGGCGTTCACGAGCCCGAATATCAAAGCGCCCATTACGATGCAGAACCATATGAAGATCCCGGTGTCCGCGAACAGGAACATGGCCGCCGTCTGCGGCTCGAGCTCCTTCCAGTCCATGACGTCCAGCCCGGTGAGGGCATCGGCCAGCCCACGCTTCACGCGATCACCCTCCGGCTCGCCGCGCAGCTTGATCGAGACTTCGGTGAACACGTCGGCATCCACGAGTTCCTGAAGGCGCGCCACGCCGGTGAAGACGAACATCTTCTCCAGGCCCTCGCCATCGGCATCGTAGATGCCCGCGATCCGGAACCCGGCTTCGCGGTTGAGCCCGTCCGCCCCCTGGGTGATCAGCACCAGGCGCCTGCCGACGTCGGTCTCCAACTGCTCGGCCAGAGCCTGTCCGATCACCACGCGCCGATCCGCCGCGCCGGAAAGCGGCTCGCCGCGATAGCTGGCATCGCCCAGAAAGGAGATCGACTCCTGCGCCGGGTCCACCCCCACGAACTGCACGCCACGGGTTTCACGTTCGCTCATGATGACGGCCGGAATCCTGATACGCGCCGCCCAACCTTCGAGGTGCTGGGGGCCGATGTCGGGCAACCAGCCCTCGGCCAGCGCGAAGCCCTTCTCGATCCCCGGGTCGTCGAGGTAGCCGGGCGCAAGCACCTTCAGGTGCCCGGTCAGGTTCTGCACGGCGGCCTCTCTCATGTCGTATTGGAAGCCGCGGATCAGCGCGTTGGCGAGCGTCACGCCACCCACCGCAACCACGACGGCCAACAGCAGCATGAGGTTCCGGCGCCGGTGCCGAAACAGGTTGCGAGCGGATAGCTGCAGGAGAAGCTTCAACATCGATGACGCCACAATGGTCGCCCGCACGGCTTCTCCCATCTTCGGGCAAGGGTGGTGCCGACGGCCGGGGAGAAAACGTAAATCACCATGGTTCACTCGCCCCTAAGGGCGGCGGCGGTGTTCAGCCGGAGAATGCGCAGCGCCGGGAGGAACGCGGCGATCTGGGTTCCGAATAGCATGACCAGCGGCGCAGAGATAAAGGCCTCTAACGAAAAGGCCGGGTAAAGCCGGGCGGGCATGTAAAACTGCTCGGCATATTCCTCGAGCGTCTCGCCCATGTATATGCCTACGTCCTGCAGCCATGCCACGACGAGGGCGGCAAGTCCGAGCCCCAGCGACGCTCCGAGTACCCAGATGAAGAATCCCTCCCACTGCATCATGGCGACGATGCGCCAGGGCTTCATGCCGATGGCCTTCAGCATGCCGAACTCCCTGGTTCGCTCGAAAACGGTCATGATGAAGGTGTTCACGATACTGAAAACCACCAGCACCTCGACCACGTAGAAGAACAGCTCTGCCCCGAGCTTGTCTATCTCGATGGCCTGGCGCAGTTCGGGCATCACCTCGCTCCAGTGCCTGACTTCAAGGGCAGGCCGGTCCGACAGGCGCTGCTTCAGCCGCTCGGCGACGGCCTCGCTGAGTTCCAGATCCTCCGTGCGGATGGCGAAGGTGTGGGCTTCGTCGGCGAGACCGAAAGCATCCTGCACGGAGGCAAGGGGCGCGATGAGTGCCACCCGATCCAGATCGGCCACCCCGGTCTCCAGGATACCGACCACGGTGAGCACTAAAGCGGCGACGCCGCCGCGCTTCTCGGACCCCAGAAGAACGACCTCTTCCCCCACGCCAACGCCCAGGTTCCGGGCAAGCGAAGCGCCCAGGAGGCCCTCGTCACCGCCAGCAATGGCCCTGCCCTCGCGAACCATCTTCAACAGGCGCACGGTGCTGCGCTCGGCGTCGGGGTCGACGCCGATGATCCGCGCGCCGAACGACCGCTCGCCGACGGACGCCAGCGCAAACGCCTCGGCGCGCGGGGCGACGGACTCGACGCCCGGGATGGCTTCGATCTCATGCCGGAGCGCATGCGCCGCCTGCATGGTGTCCTCGAGGCGGGAGCTGTCGACATACTCGGCTGCCTGGACCTGGATGTGGCCGGTCAGCAGAGAGGTGGCGTTCTCCATCATGATGTCGTACTGACCAATCTGCATCGCCATGGAAAACACGACAAGCAGCACCGCAAAGGCGATGCCACCCGCCGTCAGCCAGGTCCTCCGCCGGTTGCGTGCCAAGTTGCGCCAGCCGATCCGGAGCAGCAGGGCCGGGCGGGCACCCGCTTCGGCCGCCGACGTCTCGGTCACCGCCGCTGGCCCGACTGCAGCGAGAAAAGCGTAAAGAGCCGGTCCTCCAGCTCGACGTCGAAGTCGACCCGTGCGTAGCTCAGCTCCGTGTAGTTTTCCGGCTCATCGAGCTTGGACATGCGCATGCGGGTCCCGAAGATTCGCCCGCCCATCTCGCCGACCTCCAGCGTTTCCATTCGCTTGAGGGGGCGCATGGCCTGATCGAAAAACGTCTGCGACATCAGAACGTGATCGTCGCGGAGGACGATTTCCTCCTTGCCCCACACCACCGGAGCCTCGTCGTGGGGGATCGCTTCGATGGTGTAAAGGGTATGACCCTCCGATTGCCGGGTGTCCGTGATGGTCAGCTCGTAGTCTTCCAGCAGCTTGTCGGTGCGGGAGAGGTCGTTGTAGGAGAAGTCCGAGCCTGCCCAGCTCTGGGACATCAGACTGAAGGGCAACCGGATCGTGCGGTTGAGCTTCGGGTTGTAGGTCCACATCTTCTCGCCCTGCTTGAGCGTCGCGTTGCCGGCATCCTTGGTCGGCGCCGTGAACCGGATCAGGGCGTCCTTGCGGCCCCGGGTCCAGGCCACCAGCTTCGAGGTCCGTTCCCACTCCGGTCGGTGAATGACCATGGCAAACTCCGCGTAGGACGACTCCCCGCGGGTCAGATCGATGGCGGCGGCCACCAGCTCCCGGGCAGTCGGCTCTTCCGCCGCCAGCACGCCCGCCGGCACGACGGCGAGCAGCACGCACACGGCGCTGAGCAGCCTCTGGAACAAACGCATTGACAAGCCTCCACGGGCAGGCAATATCCGAACCCGGTTCAATTTTTGACTCTATCAATAATTATCGGCCCATGTCCCTGAGAGAAGAGAAGAAACGGCAGGTCCGGGCGGACATACTAGACGCTGCGCGGGAACTGATCGAGCAAACCGGATACGACGACTCGACCATGCGCGACATAGCGGCGACGGCCCGGGTGAGTTACCAGACCCTTTACAACTACTTCCCAACCAAGGCCGCCATCCTGGCCGCCCTGCTCGACGACGTCACCGAGCAGGCCATAGCCAACGTCGAAGCCCTCGTCGACGGTTACGACGGCAGGCTCATGGCCACGCTCAATGCCATCAACCGCGCCCGGATCGATCTGGTCTCGCGACGCGGCAGGGAGCTGTGGCGCGTCATCTCCGTGGACCGGCTGCGCCAGGGCGATGACGCCGGCGCCGTGCATCGGCGACTGGATGCCGCCGCCGGCGAAATGCTTCAGCGGCTGCTGGCCATGGCGCGGCAGAGAGGCGAGCTGGTCGCGGACGTCGACGTCCATTTGCTGGGCGACACCCTGGAGGCCCTGGGCGAGCAGGCCATGGCCCGCTACCTGGACGCATCGGCCACTTCCAGACGGGCGGTCGCGGAGTCGCTGGCCGCCCAGACATCGTTGCTGGTCACCCCCTACCTCAAGGGGGCGCCATGACGGTCCGCTGGGGAATTCTGGCAACCGGCGTAATCGCCCGCACGTTCGCCCAGGCAGTGCAGCAGTCGGGAACAGGCCGCCTCCAGGCCGTGGGCAGCCGCCGGCGCGCGTCCGCCGAGACGTTTGCCCGGGCCTTCGACGTGCCGAGTGCGCACGGCAGCTACGGGGCGCTGGTGGACGACCCGGACGTCGATGCCGTTTACGTCGCGGGCCCGCATCCCGACCACGCGCAATGGTCGATACGCGCGCTTCGCGCCGGCAAGGCCGTGCTCTGCGAGAAGCCGGCAGGCCTCAATCACGCCGAGGTCATGGCCATCATCGATGAGGCACAGCAGTGCCAGAAGTTCTTCATGGAAGCGTTCATGTACCGCTGCCATCCGCAAACCCTTCGGCTCGTGGAGCTGTTGCGCGACGGGGCCATCGGAGAGGTTCGCCACATCGAGGCCCGCTTCGGCTTTCACGCGGATTTCGATCCGGCAAGCCGCCTCTTCGACAACGCGCTGGCCGGCGGCGGCATCATGGACGTTGGCTGCTACCCCGTCTCCATGGCCAGGCTGATCGCGGACGCCGAGCCGGAAGAGGTCAGCGGCCATGGAAAGGTCGGCACGAGCGGCGTCGACGAGTGGGCCAGCGCCCTGCTGAAGTTTTCCAACGGGCTCGCCGCCCAGGTCGCCTCGTCCGTTTCGCTGAGTCTTGACAACTCGGTTCGCCTTAACGGCAGCGCCGGGCAGATCATCGTGAAGAATCCCTGGCACTGCGCGGATGCGGAGGGTCGGTGGGGGTTCCAGCTTCGCCGCCCAGGACGCGGTCCGGAGATGATCGAAGGCACGGCGCCGCCCCTCTACGTGATCGAAGCCGACCACGTCACGGACATGATCGCTCAGGGGCAGAAGGAATCACCGCGGATGAGCTGGACCGACAGTCGCAACAACGCCCTGGTGCTCGACGCCTGGCGGCAAGGGGTGGGCGTCGAGTTCCAGCAGGAGACCACGGCCGCCCCCCTGCTCGGAGGGCCCCTTGGTCGGCCGGAGAGGCCGCCCATGACCTACGGCCAGGTCGCCAATCTTTCCAAACCGGTGGCCCGCCTGGTGATGGGCTGCGACAACCAGCCCAGCCTCAGCCACGCCGCCATCATGTGGGATCACTACTTCGAGCGCGGCGGCAACGCCTTCGACACCGCCTACATTTACGGCGGCGGCAGCATGGAAAAGCTGCTCGGCCGCTGGCATACGAGCCGCGGTGTTCGCGACGAGATCGTCATCATCGGCAAGGGGGCGCACACGCCCGACAACCGCCCCGAAGCCGTCTCGAGGCAACTGGACCGGAGCCTGGATCGACTTCAGACCGATCGGGTAGACGTCTACTTCCTGCACCGCGACAACACGGACATCCCCGTGGGCGAGTTCGTCAGCGCTCTGACCGATGAAGCAAACCGGGGCCGCATCAGCGCGTTCGGCGGATCGAACTGGACCCTGGAGCGCGTGCAGGCCGCCAACGCCTACGCCGCGGACAATGGGCTGCAACCGTTTACCGCGCTCTCCAATCATTTCAGCCTGGCCCGCATGGTTCAGCCCATCTGGCCGGGCGTGGAAGCCGCCTCCGGGTCCCCGTTCAGGGATTTTCTGGCCGACTCTCAGATCGCCCTCTTCCCGTGGTCGTCCCAGGCGCGGGGCTTCTTCACACCCTGGGCAGACCCGATCATCGCCGAGGGGGGCACCGAGAATCGCGTGGTCACCGCCATGCAGCCGACCATCGCCGAGCTCAAACGCACATGGTTCGCCGAGGACAACTTCGAACGCCGCGAGCGGGCGGGCACGCTGGCCGAGCGGCTCGACGTGGAGATGATCAACATTGCCCTGGCCTACGTTCTCAGCCAGCCGTTTCCCTGCTTCCCGCTCATCGGCCCGAGGCTGCCATGGGAGACCCGCAGTTGCCTTGCCGCGCTAAAGCTGGCGCTGAGCACGGAGGAGATGGCCTGGCTCGATCTCAGCGACGACGGCGACTGACAAGCGACACAACGTTCTCGCCACCAACATGATCCTGCCTCAGCGACAGGGCAATCTCCCAGGTGTACGTCGTCTTGCCATCGCGTAGAAAACCCCGGAAGCCCAGCCCGCCGCTGACCTCGAACAGGGCGAACGTCACGTGAACCGTCTGGTCCTCGTTCCAGATGAGCCCGAGATTCGGCGGGCTGTCCAGCTTCGCAGTGCCGGCCAGGGATCCCTTCAGGGTGCGCACGCTCACGTCGTAGGTCCCCTGCTCGTCCGGAGCGATGCGGATGTTCATCGCCCACGAGCCAAGTTCCTTCGCGTCGACTTCGGCGTTGATGGTCGCGCCCTCGTCGTCGCGCCGCACCTCCACGTCGCAGGCGACTCCTTGACCAAGGCTCTGCCCCTCGGCCAGCACGGATCCCCTGCCCGTCCACTGGCCTGATCGAATGAGTATCATGCCGGCCGGTCCTCAGCGATCGCCAACGCTTTGCCGATGGCTTCGGTGCAGCGCGCGTCTTTGTTGCGGGCGTTGTTGACGTAGCTGGATACCGGCACGGCATCCAGCGCGATGGGAACGCGTGACGCGCAAAGCGCTTTGAGATCGGCGACCCCCACCGAGGCATCGAGCCAGACCTGGGCGTCCTGCAGGCCGAGCATCACGGGCTGACGTTTGTGCACAAACGTCAGCTGCTCGTTTGCCTCACAGGTGAGCACCGCGAAGCTCAACAACGGGCCGTCTTCGCCGCCCTGCCAGCTGTCCCATATTCCCGCCAGCAGCATACCCGGCCCGAGATGGGGCGTGAGGTAATACGGCAGCTTGCGGTCGTTGCTGCGTGCCCACTCGTAAAAGCCGCTGATCGGCACGACGCATCGACGGCGGCTGAAGGGTTCCCGGAAAGCCGGACTCTTCTCGACGGTCTCCGCTTTGGCGTTGAACATGCTGTACTTCGTCGTCACCGACTTGGACCAGAAAGGCGTCAACCACCAGCGCATCGGAACGAGCTCGGGCCGGCCTTCGTCGTCCATCCGCAGAACGACGATGGTCTCCGTCGGCGCGGCGTTGTGATTATCGGGTCCCGGATGCGGCAATCCGACCAGCTCGAGCAGCAGCTCCGAAAGCGGGCTGGAGGAGACGTTGAATCGTCCACACACGGCCCGCGCCCTCAGCCGTGCTTGCCGCAGGCCCAGCCAAGCTCTGCGAGAGACGCCGTGGCATAGCCCACCGCCGGGGGCTCGAGCTGGGTCGCCATCGTGTCGTTCCAGCGGTTGAGGAATCCGAAGATCGCAATGACCGCGACGATCTGAACGATCTGACGCTCGCTGAAGTGGGCCCGCAGCCTTTCGAAGTGCTGGGCTTCGGCCTGATTGGGAACCGCGCCGGCAGCCAGGGCCAGCCCGATCGCTGCGCGCTCGGCATCCGAGTAGGCCGGGCTGTTCTCGTGGTCGAGAACGGAATCGAACTTTTCCTGCTCGGCACCCTGGCGGTGTCCGCTGTGGGCGGTGTGGGCCTGACAGTAGCGGCAGCCGGAGCTGACGCTAGTGGCGTAGGCAATGAGCTGGATGAGGGGCGGCGGAAGGTTGTCGCCAACATCACCCTGCTCGGGAATCATCGGCTCCAGCTGCTCGGCCATCGCCTTGAGATCGCCGCCGAAGACGACGTTGGTCAACATCATGAACCCGATTGGCAGCTGGGGCATGTGGGCCATGGTCAGCATGCTGTTCGGCACGAAGCCCATGGCACTCTCAGCCGCATCGAAAATGGGTTTCAGCGCGGGGACCTCGTCAATCGACCTGGGCTGAACGTGCGCCATGGCTATCCGCTCCGACGATTTGGGATCGCCCAGTTTACTGGTTTGCGTTTTGGCTTACATTCGCCAAACTTCCGCGCCTATGAAGGTCCGAGGCTCAAATGATCCAACCCCCCGTCGCTAAGCGTCTCGCTCATCGCTGCACCCATCACGGCGTCACTTTGGAGGATCCCTACCACTGGCTGAAGGATCCGGCGTACCCCGAGGTCAACGATGCCGAGATCATCGAGTACCTGAAGGCCGAGAACGCGTACTTCGAGGCCCGCATGGAGCCCCACCAGGATCTGGTCGAGCAGCTGTTCGAGGAGATCAAGGGTCGTCAGCCCGCGGAAGACGCCTCCGTGCCCCATCGACACGGCGCCTTCTGGTATCAGTGGCGCTACGAGAAGGACGCCCAGTACCGCCAGTGGCTCCGCGCGCCGGCGCGCCGAGGAGAACCGCCGGAAGCCGCAAGCTGGGAAGTGATCGTCAACGAGCCGGAGCTGGCCCGGGAACACGCGTACTTCCGCCTGGGCGGCATCTCCGTGAGCCGCAGCGGCCGTTTCGTAGCGTGGAGCGCTGACACCAGCGGGGCCGAGCGCTTCACGCTCTTCATCCGGGACCTGCAATTGGGCGGTCTCGTCGACGAGCCCATCGAGCACACTCTGGGCAGCCCGGTATGGGCGGCGGACGACTCGTGCTTCTTCTACGTCGTGGTCAATGATCAGTGGCGCCCCTACCAGGTCCGCCGGCACGCGCTCGGCGACCCTCTCACCGCGGATGCGGTGGTGTACGAGGAGCCCGACGATTCGTTCTTCGTTTCCGTGGACGAAACCCAGTCGGAAGCCTACGTGCTCATCTCAACCGGGGACCACGTGACCTCGGAATTCCGGTACCTGACAACCCACCAGCCCCTTACCGAGCCCACCCTCATGGCACCCAGACGAGCCGGCCACGAGTACGACGTGGATCACCGCGAAGGCGAGTTCTACATTCTCACCAACGACACGCACAAGAACTTCCGCCTGGCCCGAGCCCCCGAGCATGACCCGGTCGAGCGGAACTGGCAGACGGTGATCGAGGGTTCCGACCACCATTACCTCACGGGCCTGCTCTGCCTGAAGGACCACCTCATCGTCTGCGAGAGGATCGATGGCCTGGATCAGATACGCATCCGGACCGGCGACAAGGAGCATCACGTCCAGTTTCCGGAGACCGCCTACGCGGTGGGCCTGGGAACGAACGCGGAATACGACAGCGCGACGCTGCGGCTGCACTACGAATCGATGATCACGCCCAGCACCGTCTATGACTACGATATCGCAGCCCGGGAGCTGCGCCAGCGCAAGGTGAGGGAGATACCGACCGGCTACGACCAGGCCAAGTACGAAACCGAACGGCGCATGGTGACTGCCCGCGACGGCACGAAGATACCCTTAAGCATCGTGTACCCCAAAGGACTTCCCCGGGACGGAAGCGCGCCGGTCCATCTGTACTCGTACGGAGCGTACGGGCACGCCATGAGCCCGACCTTCTCGCCGAGCCGCCTGTCGCTGCTGGAGCGAGGTTTCGCGTTCGCCGTCGCGCACGTTCGGGGCGGTGACGATCTCGGCCGTCAGTGGTACGAAGACGGCAAGCTAAACAAGCGCACGAACACGTTCAGCGATTTCGTGGATTGCGCCCGCCACCTGATCGACTCCGGCTTCTCTTCAGCCGGCCGCGTCGTCATCTCCGGTGGCAGCGCCGGAGGCGAGCTGATGGGCGCCGCCGTCAACGAAGCGCCAATGCTGTGGGGGGCAGTGGTCGCGCACGTTCCCTTCGTCGACGTGCTTAACACGATGCTCGACGCAAGCCTGCCGCTTACCCCCATCGAGTGGCCGGAGTGGGGGAACCCGATCGAGGACAAGGCGGCGTTCGAGTTGATCAGGTCCTACTCACCCTATGATCAGCTCGTGGCCGGAGCGTACCCGCCCATTCTGGTAACCGCCGGACTCAACGATCCCCGGGTCACGTACTGGGAGCCCGCCAAATACGTCGCCAAGTTGCGGCATCTGAAAACCGACGACAACTGGCTCCTGCTGAAGACCAACATGTCTGCGGGACACCGCGGGGAATCGGGCCGGTTCGACTCGCTGCGCGAGCTGGCCGAGGAATATGCTTTCTTTTTGGTGAGCCTGGGAGCCGCCGGATGGCATCCGAGCGGCGCCGGCTATCAGGCGTGATGAGCCAGTTGGCGAACCTTTGCCTCGTTCGCCTGGCGCATGCGCTTCTTGATGATGTTCTGCACCACCGTGACCGTGGTCCAGTCGTGCATCATCAGGCGTCCGCACCCATCGCACTCTGCGCGCTCGCATTCGAGAACCAGATCCAGAAGACCGCTGTAGGACAACCGTGAAATGTGTTTGCAGTGGCCGCACTCCAGGCCCACCGCCGGATCGATGCCTACGTAATCCATGACGCTGTACTCCCTTTCGTCACGCCCGCCATTCTAAAGGACGGATTCCGTGATTGAGCGGTACTTTAGCTGCTTTGTGACTCCGTGCACACTCTTGCCATGACGCAGTGGCGGCTAACGCGCCATAAGGCACAGCTGAGCAGCAAGCGAGCTGAGCGAATCAGCCCGCAACCGCTTCCCGCAGACTATCACGGAATTCCGGCGCTGCAATCTCGATCAGCGCCTGTGTGCGCTCATCCGCAGACAGCGAACGCAGCTGCGCTACGCCATGTTCCGTGACAATTATGTCCACGTCCGTGCGCAGCGCGGTGACCAGCTCCACCCTCGGAACGATTCTCGACACCGTACCGCCTCTGGCGGTAGCGTTCATCGCAACGATGGATCTCCCTCCGGGAGAGGCTTTCGCCGCGCGCATGAAGTCGACGGAACCGCCTGTTCCGGAGATCTGCCTGCCGCCGGCTACTTCGGCGTTGACCTGGCCGAACAGATCGACCTCCACGGCCGAGTTGACCGAAACGAATTGCGGCAGCTCACGAATCACGCCGACTTCGTGGGTGTAGTTTGCCCCGCGAAACTGCACCGCCGGGGTTTCGCTCAGCCAGTCAAGCAGCTGCCGGGATCCGAGCGCCATGCCCGCTATGTGCTTGCGTGTGTCTATCGGCTTGTTAACCCCGGTCATGTTTCCGGCACGAATGAGGGCCATGCCCCCGTCGTCGATCAACCCACCATGCATGCCGAGATCGTTCCTGTCATCGAGCCTGGCGAGAATGGCCGCAGGGATACTGCCTATGCCCGTCTGGATGCAATCACCATCGCGCACGAGTTGGGCGATGAACTCGCCAATTCGCGCCGCCGCCGCATCGATCTCGGGAGCCGCCATCTCCACCAGCGGCCGCTCCGTCTCGATGAGGAAATCGATCTTACTGGGATCGATGACGGGACAACCCGCGGGCGCAACGAACGCGTGGTTCAGCTCTGCAGCAATGGTCTTCGCGCCGGCCATCGCCGCCTCCACGAAATCGACGTTGGGACCTAGGCAGAGCTCGCCTCTGGCGTTGCGCGCAATCTGGAGCAGCACCACGTCAACGTCTTCTTTGAGATAGTCGTAAACCGCGCGCATCTGCATGGGCAGGAACCGCAGGCGCTCCGGGTCTGCATCGCGCAGATGCGGCGTCATGAAGAAAGTCGTGAAGACGGCGTCCTCCGAGAAGCCGGTGAAGTCGAACCGGTTGAGCCCGGCCAGCGGAAACTGGATGAACTCGACTCCGGCCGGAAGCGTCTGCTGCGCCAGCGTTTGAAGCAGCCCGGTCGGCTCGTTGGAGCTGCCCGCCACGAATACTCTCTGGCCCGGCTCAATGCGAGCGCCTAGCTCGTTCATGATTGCTCCATCCCTCACGCGAGGGGGAGATTCTAGCCTCGCGCCCGGCCAATTCGTAATAATCGGGTCATGATTCACGGCAACCCGGCAGCGCTGGTCGATCTGCTTTCGCTCCGCCCGACGGACGGGGAACACCTCGAAGCCGCCCAGGTGCCCGAAGCGAGATCGCGGGTGTACGGCGGCCAGTTCCTGGGTCAGGGCGTGAGCGCGGCCGGCCGGAAGGGACGCGGCGCCCTGCGCTCCTTTCACGCCTACTACCTGCGTCCCGGCGCGACGGACGCCGGCATCAGCTACCGGGTGGCGCCCTTGAGCGACGCGATCTTCAACGTCTCTGCCACCCAGCGCGATCGGCTGCTGTTCCTCATGATGGCCGCCTTCGGCCCTTTCTGCCCCGCCCCGGCGTTCGCGATGCCGGACGTGCCGCCGCCCGATGCCTGCATCCCGCGGGAGCGCGGTATCGAAGGCCTCGACCGAAACACCGATTCCACCTGGGCCGTCGTCGACTCACCCTTCGACAACAGGTTCGTCGAGGACATCTGGAGCGAAGGCTACCGGCAACCGCGCCACCACGTCTGGTTCCGGTTACGCGATCTCAACACCCTTCCCGGACCGATCGATCAGGTCATGATGCAGGCCATTACCGCGTACTACGCCGACGACACCATCATGGACAACGCGCTCTTTCCTCACGGCTGGCACAGATGCTGGAGCGAACTCCAGACCGCAAGCCTGGACCACGCCATGTGGTTTCACGGGCCCATCGATCTCAGGCGCTGGCACCTGTTTGCCCAGGACAGTCCGGTGGCAGCCGGCGGCCGCGCCATGACTAGGGGGACCATCTTCGGCGATCAAGGGGCGGTGGTGGCGACGGCTGCCCAGGAGATCCTCCTCCGCGAGCCCCCGGACGGAAACCCGTGATGCCCATGGCGCAGTTCGAGCCCGGAGTACGTGCGTGGTTCGCCGAGCACTTCCCTGCCCCCACGGCGGTGCAGGCGCTGAGCTGGCCGCGGATCGCGGAGGGTCAGCACGTGCTGATCACGGCGCCCACGGGAAGCGGCAAGACGCTCACCGCTTTTCTTTGGGCATTGAACCAGTACGCGGCGGGTTCCTGGACGCCCGGCCACACCCGGGTCCTCTACGTGTCGCCGTTGAAAGCGCTGAACAACGACATCCGGCGCAACCTGCTCGACCCCCTGCAATCGCTTCGCGAGGACCATGAGTTTCCGGCCGTCAGCGTTCAGACCCGTTCCGGCGACACGCCCCAGAGCGAGCGGCAACGGATGTTGCGGCGCCCGCCCGACATCCTGATCACGACGCCTGAGAGCCTGTCGCTGATGCTGACCACCACCCGCGGACGGCTGGCGCTGGGTACCGTGGAGACGGTGATCCTCGACGAGATTCACTCCATCGTCGACAACCGTCGAGGTGCCCAGCTGATGACCTCGCTGGAGAGGCTGACCGACCTGTGCGGCGAGGTTCAGCGGCTGGCGTTGTCTGCCACCGTCCGCCCCCTCGACAGGATCGCGGAGTACGTCGGCGGCTACGCGGTTGACGGCGCGCCCCGAGAGGTGAGCATCGTAGATCCAGGTTCCGACAAGGAGATCGAGTTCCGCGTGCGCTACCCGGAGGAAGTCAGACGCGCGTTGGAGGGCGGCAAGAAAATCTGGGACCCATTATCCGAGGTGTTTCGTCGTCAGATAGAGCACAACGCCTCCACCCTGTTCTTCACCAACAGCCGACGCCTGGCCGAGAAGATCACCCTGAAGATCAACGAGGATCAGATCGGACCGATCGCTTATGCCCATCACGGCTCGCTCGCCCGGGAGATCCGCGCGGAGGTTGAAGAGCGGCTGAAGGCCGGCAGCCTGAAGGCCATCGTAGCCACCAGCTCTCTGGAGATGGGTATCGACATCGGCCACCTCGACGAGGTCGTCCTGGTGCAGTCTCCGCCTTCGATCGCCGCCACGCTGCAACGCATCGGCAGGGCCGGCCACAGCGTTGGAGAGACGAGCATCGGCACGCTCTACCCCACCCACGCGAACGACTTTCTCGAAGCCGTGGTTCTCGCCAAAGCCGTCGCCAGTCGCGACATCGAGCCGCTCACGCCACAGACGAACGCCCTGGACGTGCTCGCCCAGATCATCGTATCCATGTGTGCCAGCGAGACCTGGCAGGTCGACGACGTCTTCGACCTGCTCCGCCGCAGCACGCCATATCACGAGCTGCCGCGCGAACAGTTTGATCTGCTGATCGACATGCTGGCCGGGCGCTACGCCGGCTCGCGGGTACGCGAGCTCAAGCCGAGAATCGTTCTGGACCGCATCAACAACACGGTTCGGGCGCAGAAGGGCGCCGTCCTCGCGCTTTACAACTCGGGCGGCACGATTCCGGACCGGGGCTATTACCAGCTGCGCCATGCCGACACCGGCGCGGTGATCGGCGAGCTCGACGAGGAGTTCGTCTGGGAAGCCACCACGGGCCAGACCTTCAGCATGGGCACCCAGAACTGGCAGGTCACCCAGGTGACGCACAACGACGTGCTGGTTCGCCCCGCACCACCGGGCACCACGGCCCCGCCCTTCTGGCGCTCGGAGTCGCACAACCGCAGCTTTCACTTGTCCGAGCGCATCGCCAGCGAGCTCGAGGAAGCCGAAGCGCAGCTCGATGCCGGGCGCGACGACGATCTTCGGGACACGTTCACCGGCACGCGGGGCTTCGACCCAGGCGCGGCCACTGAGTTGCTCGGCTACCTGACACGGCAGCGGGAAGCGAGCAGAGCCGCCCTGCCCCACAGGCACCATCTTCTGCTGGAGCTCGTCCGCAGCGGGCCAGGCGGTTATCGCGGGCCGGACGATACCTGCCAGCTCGTGCTGCATACGTTCTGGGGCGGCCGGCTGAACCGGCCGTGGGCGCTGGCATTGGAAGCGGCCTGGCATGAGGCGTTCGGCGGTCGCGCGGAAATCCACGCGGACGACAACGCCGTGGTGATTCAGGTGAAGGGCGAACCGGACGCCGCGCGCATCATCGGCCTGGTGAGGTCCGACAACCTCGATGAGCTGCTGCGCAGGTCCCTGGAAAGATCAGGATTTTTCGGCGCGCGGTTTCGCGAGTGCGCCGGCCGGGCACTGCTTCTTCCCAGGCAGCGATTCAACCAGCGGCTGCCACTTTGGATGAGCCGGCTGCAGGCTAAGAAGCTGATGTCCGCCACGGCGGGCTATCCGGACTTCCCCATGCTGCTCGAGAGCTGGCGCACCTGTTTGCAGGACGAGTTCGAACTCGACTCGCTTCGCCGGATGCTGACCGAGCTCGAAGATGGTGTCATCGAGTGGACCTCTGTGACCACGAGCTCGCCAAGCCCGTTCGCATCCAACGTCACTTTTGCTCAGATCAACCGCTACATGTACGCCGACGACACGCCCGAGGAGGACGCCGGGCCCAGCGCGCTGTCGGACGATCTGATCCGCAGCGCCGTGCGCAATGCCGATCTGCGCCCCCCCATCCGGCGCGAAGTCATTCGCGAATACCTTTCAAAGCGGCAGCGCACTGCAGATGGATACCGGCCCGCGAGCCCCGATGACTGGGCCGAGTGGGTCAAGGAGCGGATCCTCATTCCAGGCCCGGAGATCAAGGCGGCCACCAGCGCCGATGCTCCGTTGCCCGAGCACGACCTCCTCGTCTGGCTCAACGAGCGGAGCAGCTCGACAGGCGGGCGCGCCTGGCTCACTCATCGGGAGTTGCTTCAAGGGCTCCTAGAGCGTGGCCTGTGTGACGGCCTTGCCTTCGATGGCGAGGTTCCGGCGGTCGAGGAGAGCCGAAGCGCGGAGCAGCTCGCCCTGGAGATCCTTTCTTTCTACGGTCCCCTGACAGCGTCCGAGATCGACGAGATCCTACCCCGGGTTCCCAACGGCCTGCTGGATGCAGATGAGGTTTTGGTGAGCGGTTCGCTGGTGGCCGACGACCCGGCCTGCTACTACTGCGATGCGGAAAACTACGCGACGCTGCTGCGGTTTCAACGCGCGGCCGCCCGACCGGATCTGCAGCCCCGGCCCATCGAGGGCCTGACCGGATTCCTAGCAAGCTGGCAGCGCTTCGGCGCGAGCGGCCACGACGAGCGCGTTCTCGAGGTGATGGAGCGGCTGCGCGGTTTCCGCGCGCCCGTGGGGACCTGGCTTCAGGACGTCGTCTCCGCCCGCATCCCGGCCATGGGTGAGTCTCAGCTCGACGATGTGCTGCTGCGACACGGCATGCAGTGGCGGGGCGTGGGACGTGAGGCCATCGCCGTCGGTTATCCCGAAGATCTCGAGCTCGTCGACGACCCGACGGAAGAGGCGTCCACCCTGGCCGAGCTGTTCACCGATCCTGCCGCCAGCTACACGTTCACGCAGCTCGCCGACAGGAGCGCGCTGTCCCTCGAAGCCTTCAACGAACGATGGTGGGGCTCGGTCTGGAACGGTGAGATCGCCTCGGACACCCTTGCCCCGCTGAGGCAGGGGCTGGAGCGGGGCTACAGGCTGAGCCTCACCAAGCCCCAGCGGGCGCCCTCCGGGCGCCCGGTACGACGGCGCGGCCGGCCGGCACCGGCCTGGACCGGGAACTGGTCCGTGCAGGCCGAGGTTGAGGCGGATGTGGATCCGCTCACAGAGCTGGAGGACGCCAAGGACCGCGCACGCATGCTACTCGACCGCTACGGCCTCATCTGCCGCGAGCTGGCCAATCGCGAAGGCGGCCCGTTGCGGTGGCGAGGCCTGTTCCGCGCGTTGCGCGTGATGGAACTCGCCGGGGAGGTCGCGGCCGGCTACTTCTTCACCGGTCTTTCGGGACCTCAGTTCGTCTCGCCGGGCGCCCTGCGGCGTCTGCAGCAGGGCTGGCACGCGCCGGAGGATTTCTGGATCAGCGCCGTCGATCCAGCCTCCCCGTGCGGCCTGGTTCCGGGCTCGCCCGATCTGCCCACACGTCGGCCAAGCAACTATCTTGCTTTCCACGAAGGGTCTCTGGCCCTGGTGGTCGAAAGCGCCGGCAAGCGCCTGCAGTTCCACCGGCGTCCGGACGATGCCTGTCTTGGCCCGGTTTGCGAGGTTCTGGCCCATCTCATCAGGCGACGTAGACGGCTCGAGGTAGAGCTGATCAACGACGTTCCCGCTCGCACCAGCCCCTACCTCGAGCCCCTGGGTCGATTCTTCAACGCTGTGAACGACCACAAGCAATTGATTCTCACGATCGGCTAGTTTCAGCACTTGTGCAGGCATCTGCCGCGTCAGTCATTTGCGAGGTCGATCGTGATCGTTTGCGCCCTGATCGAGGACGAGCAGCTGCGGGATCGACTGCGGCGGCTGGGAGCCCGGGCCGGCTGGCGAGTCCTCTTCGCGGCGGACGAGCGTGATCTTCTGATCACCCTGATCTCCGGCAAGTCGACCCCGGACGTGATCGTCAGCGACGAGCCCGAGAAGCTGACCGGCATCGGCGCGCTGCCCACCGCCAGGATTCACTTGCCGCCCGACAGCGGCGTGCCGGGAACCGACACGTTCGATCCTTCTCTCGATGACGGAGCTCTGTTGCAGCACATCAACAACTGCGTGAACGCCCGACGTTTTCGAGCCCGGTTCGCCGCCATCGACCGCAACGAGCCGATCACCAGCCTGCCGCGACACGAGGAGCTTTTCGATTCGCTCGCCGGACACGTCGAAGAGCCCGTGGGGATGATGGTCATCAAGGTCGATCATGCGGAGCACCTCTACGCGAATCTGGATCCGGTAACGAAGACGGATCTGCTCGCCGCGCTCAGCGAGCGGCTGGAATCGAAGCTGCCCATTCAGGCGCGATTGGGATTCTACGACCCCACCTGCTTCGTGGTGACGCTGCCGAACATCCAGCCATCCGAGCTCGAGCGGGTGGGCAACGACGTTCGACTGGCCGTGAGCACGCCGCTGGTCCACGCGGGCGGCGAGATCCACCTGACGATCAGCGTCGGCTGCAGCTTTGCCGCCGTGTTTAACGATACCAATCAGCTGTGGGCCGATACCTGGGCCGCGGCCACGGCGGCCTCGCACGCCGGCGGTGATCGAGTCGTCGGCGCGAACCCAGACAACGCGATCTCCGAACGCATTCCATCAGCTCTGGAGCGGGACGAGTTTTCGCTGCTACTGCAACCGCAGTGGGGTCTGCAGAGCAACCGGCTCACCGCAGTAGAGGCACTGCTGCGCTGGCAGGGTCACGATATCGGCGGTCTGGCCCCCAGTCACTTCATTCCCATCGTCGAGCAGCAGGGCCAGATGGCGCGGGTCGGCGACTGGGTTCTAGAGCGGGCCTGCCGCGAGACCGCCGACTGGCTTCCGCGCATGGTCCAGCCCATCCTGCTGGCGGTGAACGTTTCGCCGCAGCAGTTTAACGGCCGCAGCATCGTTACTCAGATCTCGCGCAACGCCGCCGAGCACCGGTTGAACACGACATCATTGGAGCTAGAGCTTTCGCAACGCAACATGCTGCGACTGGTGGACGACTACCGGGAGCAGGTCTACACGCTGCGCGACTGGGGCGTGCGATTCGCCATCGACAATCTCGGCGGCGGGCTCATCGAGCCCGAGAAGCTCCTGCGCTGCCCCGTGGACACCTTGAAGATCGACCGAAGCGTGGTGAGCGCCCTCACCCGCGATACCCAGGCCGCCGATCTCGCCGCGCAGATCTGCGAGCTCGGCGAGCGATTCAACCTGCGCGTTGTGGGCGTCGGCGTCGAGACCGAAGAGCAGCTGAGCATGCTCGCCGAGTGGGGCTGCAAAGACGCCCAGGGAATGCTCGTCTCACGTCCGGTACCGGTGACCGGATTCCAGCACGTCATGGATCGTCTCGCCGACTTCAACTGACGCCACTGATTCCCCCCCGGGACCCTGCTACCATCGCGGCATGCTGCTGATCACTCATCGGAGCTGCCTGCTGCACGAGATGCAGCAAAGACATCCCGAGCGGCCCGACCGTCTGCGCGCGGTGCTGGATCTGCTGGAATCCACTGGCCTGGCGCGAGATCTCGGATACCGGGAAGCCTCGCCGGCGAGCATGCAAGCGCTGCAATCGGTGCACGATCCGGACTACCTGCGCACGCTGTCAGAGACGGTGCCCGAGTCAGGGCTGATTCCCGTGGATCCGGACACGGCCATGGGCCCTTCGAGCTTGCGGGCCGCTGCGCTCGCGGCCGGGGCGGTGGCCGACGGCGTTCACGCGGTCCTCGACGGAGACGATAAGGCCGTGTTCTGCGCCGTTCGCCCTCCGGGTCATCACGCTGAGCACGACGCCGCCATGGGTTTCTGCTTCTACAACAGCATCGCCCTGGGCGCGGTCACCGCGCTGGATGACACCGGCGTGGAACGAGTCGCCATCCTGGACTTCGACGTTCACCACGGCAACGGCACGGTGGACATTTTCAGGGACCGACCTGAGGTGCTGGTCTGCTCGAGCTTTCAGCACCCGTTCTATCCTCACCGGTACGCGGACCTGGCGCGCCCCAACATCGTCAATACGCCGCTGCCCGCGGGCACCGGAAGCGCGGAGTTTCGCGCGTCAATCGAGGCGCAGTGGCTCCCCGCCATCGACGAGCACCGACCGCAGTTGATCCTGGTCTCGGCGGGTTTCGACGCGCACCGGCTGGACCCGCTCGCGCAGCTCGAGCTAACCGAGGACGACTTCCGCTGGATCACGCGACTGATCGTCGACCGTGCGAAAACCCATGCCGCCGGGCGCGTGGTCTCCGCTCTGGAAGGGGGTTATGACCTGCGCGCGCTGGCTGCATCCGCCCACGCGCACATCGAAGAGCTGCTAGCCGGTTAGAGGCTACTCCCCGGCAAACTGCGCATCGCGCTTTTCCAGGAACGCGGCCACGCCCTCGGCAAAGTCCTTGGATGCGCCAGCCTGATTCTGCAGCCTGGCTTCCAGATCGAGCTGCTGCTCGAAGGCGTTGTGCCAGGTGTTCCAGTAGGCCTGCCGGATCAGCGCCAGCGACCTCGGCCCGTTAGCCAACCGGTCGGCGATGGCCATGGCACCTTCGAGCAGGGTTTCGTTGTCATCGAACAGCCGGTTGACCAGCCCCCACTCGTGAGCTTTGTCGGCTGGCAGCCGCTCGGCCAGCATGGAGAGCTCCATGGCGCGGCCCCACCCCACCAGGCGGGGCAACAGGAAAGTGGAGCCGCCGTCAGGCACCAGGCCGATTCGCGCGAACGCCTGGAGAAAGAAGGCATTGGAGGACGCGCAGACGATGTCACCCATCATGGCGAAGCTCATGCCGACGCCGGCGGCAGCACCGTTGACGGCGGTGACGACCGGCATGTCGAGGTCCCGCAAGGTCAGCAGTATGGGGTGGTAGCTGGCACGCAGGCCGTCACCGGCTCCGCCCCTGCGCTCGGAGCGTTCGCCGTCCTGAAGGTTGGCGCCGGCACAGAAACCACGCCCTTCTCCGGTGAGCAGCAGGCATCGGGCGCCGCTGCCCGGGTGCGCGACGTCCTTAAGCGCGTCCGCGAAATCCAGCAGCATCTGGCTGCCCACCGCATTCATTACCTCGGGATGATTGAATTTGAGCACGGCGACCTTGCCCGCGAACTCCAGCGACATTCGTTCCATTGGTTCCCCCAATCAGAAAAGCGACCGACTTGTCGATCTGCGACAGATCGGAAACGATAGCGAACCCGGCAGTCGGGCTCAAACCAGGAAGGAGGAAGCGGGCGTGGACAAGCAGATGGTCACGGACATCCAGCGCGACTGCGAGGCGCTCTCCATGGCGTACGCGCGCGCCATCGACTTTCGGGATTACGATCATTTCGTCTCCTTGTTCACCGATGACGCCGTGCTCGATCTCGGACGCCCGCTTCACGGGCGCGAAGAGATTCACGCCGCCGTTGTGGCGCGTCCGGACGAGCTGCAGTCGCGGCACGTGATCACCAACGTCTTCGTGGACGTCATAGACGAGGACACCGCACGCGGCATCGCCTATCTGACCCTGTATCGCCACCTTGCCGACAAGCCATCGATACCCGGACCCGGCAACGAGCCTGCGGCCGCCACCATCCCCGCCGCCGTCGGCCACTATCAGGACCGTTTCGCACGCACGCCCGAAGGTTGGCAATTCACCGCGCGCACGCTGCATCTGGCATTCCGCGACCCAGCGGTCTTCTGAACCGCTCTACAAGTCGTTTGCAACCTCGACGCCCGGAGCCGTTCCCCTCGGGGCGGGGGATTGGCAATAATCCGTCAATGGCCGAATTGAAAGTCTGCGAGGTCAAGCTGGCCGCGATCAGGGACGCGGGCCTGATCGCGCGCATGTCCCGGGACTACATCGAGCACGGGCTCCGCTGGCGCTGGCGTGCGCCGCAGATCCGCACCAAGATCCGCCACCCGGAGACGGCCGTGATCGTCGCAGAGGTGGAACTCGGCGGCGTTCGCTTCATCGGCGGCTTCGCCGCGATGGAATTCGGCGAGGACAAGGCCACGCTCAGCCTCCTCGCCGTGCACCCGAACCTGAGACGCCGGGGCATCGGCGGCAACCTCGTGCAGTGGCTGCACAAGAGCGCGGGCGTGGCGGGCTGCCAGCACATCGAGCTGCAGGTCCGAGCGGGCAACGTGTCTGCGCGTCGTTTCTATGGTCGAATGGGCTACACCGAGGAAGCCCTGATCAACGGCTACTACGACGGCAAGGAGGCCGCCTACCAGATGAAATTCCGCCTCGCCGAATGAACCCGGTCGACATCGCTGCAGGCTTTGCCGCGGAGATTCGCGACAGGGCGCCCGGGATCGAGCGGGATCGCCAGATGCCCGGCGACCTCGCGGACCGGATGGCCGAGGCCGGCCTGTTCCGCCTGCTCGTCCCCGAGTGCTACGGCGGCCTGCAGGTCGAGCCCTTGACCTTTTTCGAGACGCTTAAGGAAACGGCCCGCGCCGACGGGGCGGTGGGCTGGTGCCAGATGATCGGCGTGACCACCGGGATGATGGCCGCCTCGCTGCCCGAGGA